>Ga0316363_10000029_pt1 | contig 214847 bp, 179 predicted proteins | sample Sb_taG_3_FD_200459 | JGI IMG/M metagenome (GOLD analysis project Ga0316363, IMG submission 200459) | Peat soil microbial communities from Weissenstadt, Germany - Sb_50d_a_PC metaG (v2) (version 2) | ecosystem: Environmental > Terrestrial > Soil > Wetlands > Peat | place: Germany: Weissenstadt... | reverse complement strand
ATCGGCGACGTGACCGAGGCGCACATCTCGACCTCGCCCGGCACGCACCCCACGGGCCTGCAGGAGTTGCCCCCGGAATCGTCGGTACCCGAGGGGCTGGATTGGGACCTGTGGCTGGGCGCGGCGTCCTACCGCCCGTTCAGCCCGTATTACGTGCCCTACAACTGGCGCGGCTTCTTGGATTTCGGCACCGGCCAGGTGGGCAACTGGGCCACCCACACGGCGGGGCCGGTGCACGTGGCGCTGCAACTGGGGGCGCCTGGCAGCGTCGAATGCGTCACCCAGATCGGCCCGAGCAAGATTACGTATCCGGAGCGCGGCATCGTCCGGCTGGACTTCCCGGCTCGCGGCGAGATGCCCGCGGTAAAGGTTTTCTATCACGATTCCGCGCGGGCCGGCGACCCCGAAGCGTACCACGTGCCCGGCATGGAGAACGAGGTCATTCTGCCGCCTACCAATAATCTGGCGGACAAAGGCCGGCCGGGCATCGGCCGGGGCGGCGCCGGGTTCGCCGGTGGTGCAGGCCGCGGCGCCGGGCGTGGAGCGGCCCCTGGCGCAGCGGGGCGCGGACCCGGAGCCGGCGGCGCGGGCCGTGGCACCGGAGAGCGGACCGGCGCCGGCGGCCCGGGCGTCCGCGTGTTTGGCGCTCCGGGCGGCGGTCCGCAACCCGGCATCCTCACCGGCAACGGATCGGTCTTTATCGGCACGAAAGGCATCATGGCCACCAGCAGCCGCGGCGAAGGCGTGTGGCTCCTGCCCGCGGCCAGGTGGGCGGATTACGTGCTGCCGCCGCAGTTGCTGACGCGCTCGCCGGGCCACATGCTCGACTGGATTCGCGCCTGCAAAGGCGGCGACCCGGGGTGCTCCGACTTCAGCATCACGGCGCCCTACGCCGAGTGGCTGTCGCTCATCCCCATCGCCTACCGCGTCCCCGGCAAGCTCGACTGGGACAGCAAGAACCTGCGCTTCACCAACAGCGCCGAAGCCAACAAGTACGTCAAGCCCACGGCGCGCAAGGGCTGGGAGATGAAACTGTAGCGTCGGCCGATCTGGGCGAGTTCCAGGCTCGCCTGCGCGGCAACACGTCCTCCCCCTCTTACGCCAGGGCGTTCTTGCAGAACTCCACGCACTTCGCCAGCTCGGTCATCAGATCCGAGCCTTGCGGAATGGGGTGCTCCATCTCGATCACGCCGGGGAAATGCCACTTCTCCTTCTGCATCAGTTGCAGGGTTTCCTTGATGGGAGTGTCGCCGGTCCCCCACGGGACGTTCGGCCCGTTATGCAGCTTTTTGTCCTTGAGATGAATGTGGGTGACGCGGTCGTGGTACTTCTCGAGGAACGGAATCGGCGAAGTGCTGTTCCCGGCGGTGAAGTGGCCGATATCCAGGTTGATGCCGTTGAATTTGGAATAGCTCATGGCGGTCTCCCAGCTTTCCGGCCGCCCGAAAGCCTCGGGGCTGGTGATGTCGGTGTGTCCGTGGTAGCCGATCATCATCTTGTGCTTCTCGCCGAACGTGCCCAGCCGCTTGGTGTGGCTCAGCGGGATCTCGCAGGAGATGGCATGCGCGCCCGCTGTCTTAGCCAGGCCGAACATGTAATCGATTTCCTCGTCGGTGAAGGTGTCGATGGCGTCCACCTTGACGATATCGATTTTGACGCCGGCGTCCTCGTACTTCTTGCGGAAGGCTTTGACCTTGTCCATGGATGCCGCCAGGCGCCATTGGCGCAGCTCGTCGGCCGCGGCCTTGCGGGCGGCTTCCTGCTCGGGCGTCCGCTGGGCGCGCCCGCCGCCGACGCCTTTGGACGGCGCCTTGGGCGCGCCTTCACCGGCCGGCGCCGCAGCCCTTCCCGGTCCACCGCCGCGGTTGGCGCCCGGCCGGACGGCCGGATAGGCCACCAGGTTGGGCGGCGCTCCCATGAACTGCTCGATGGGTTGGGCGCGCAGCTCGACCGAGCTGAGGTTGAGCTTGACCATCGCGTCCAGGCACTCGTCGCCGCTGTTATACGCGCCGTGAAAGCTATAGGGCGCGTTGATGCCGATCTGCACGCCGCCAAATCTGGAATTCGTCTTCGCCAGGAGGCGGGAGGCCGGCAGCGACGCCAGCGCAACTTTCGCGAGGTCGCGTCGAGTCAGAATCATGATTGCTCCTTTCCACAGGGTGAGCAACCAAACCTATATCGGATTGCGCTGCGCGTGTCAACACCGCTGCGTCGCCGGGTTCGACTCAGGCGTTCCAACTCTTCACCTGCCGCACCATCTGCCACAGCATCCGGTCCAGCGCGCCACCGGTATCGCCGTGCGGCTCACGGCTGTTGGCCAGGGCCGCCCAGCAGAATCCGCTGGCGGTTCTGACCATGATACTGGTGGCGCCGGGCAGGCTTCCCGCATGCCACCAATTGTTGGCGCCGTTCACCGCCCATCCTTTTGCATATTGCAGGTTGGCGGCGGTGGCGGTAGTCATCTCGCGGATCGATTCCGGCGCCAGGATGTCGCGGCTGGCTGAAAAGCCGTCGACGTGGATCGCGAACCGGACAAGGTCCGAGGGCTTGGCCAGCCACCCGCCATGGGAATCCATGCGGCGGACGTTCATGTTGTAGGGAGTCTCGCCGCCGACGCCGTAGTACGCCACCTCCCGCTCCGCCCGGTCGGCCAGCGTATTTCCCGCGATCCGCATTTCGGAAATTCCGCACCGTCTCAATACGGCCTCGCGGACGTACTCCGCGTACGGCCGCCCGGTGACTTTCTCGATGACCCGGCCCACGATGCAGTAGCCGAAGTTCGAATAGGCGTAGCGCTGCCCGGGCGGATGGGTCAGCGGCACGTTGGCGATCGCCCAGGTGATGAGTTGGCGGTGATTCATTTCCGGATTCCGGAACATGGGATCGCTGCCGTCGTTCTGCCATCCGCCACCGGTGTGGGTCAGAAGGTGCTTGAGACGGATTTCCGCTACATATTGCCGGTAAGGCGGGGATCCAAAATCATCGCCCAGGATTCCGCCCTGACCGAATACGTTTTGTTCGAGATAGAGGCGGCCCTGCTCGATCAGGCTGAATACCGTCACGGAGGTGATCGGCTTCGTCACGCTGGCAATGCGGAACAGGTGCGAGGGCATTACCCTCTCGCCGGTGACGCGGTCGGCGAATCCGAACCCCCGGTCGTATACCAACTCGCCATTGCGCGCGATGGCCACCGACAGTCCGGGCACGGAATGGGCCTGCATGAACGCGGCAGCCACGCCCTCCATGGCCGCGGCTTCCTGGGGCGACGGCGAGCCACCGGGTTGCGCGCGAACGGTGGCAGCGGCGCCAGCCGCGAGGGTGAACATCCCATTCCGCAGAAACGCTCTTCGCGAATCATCCATGATGGCCGGTCTCCGGAGCCAGGATATCGCACTCCGAAAAGGCGCGCGCCCGGGTGTATACTGGCTGTCAACCGGGAGCCACGATTCGGCAATCCCGCTCGAAGGAGAGGTTTTGAATGCGACGAGTGTGCCTGACATTTGCAGTAGCGATCGCGCTCGCGGCGCTGATCGGATTGGCCCAACAGACGGGGCCTTACAAAGTGCTGAAGACTGCCAAAGTCGGCGGCGCGGGCGGTTTTGACTACGTTTACGCGGACGCAGACGGACGCAAGCTGTACATTCCGCGCACCGGCCAGGGTGCGCGGGTCACCGTCTTCAATCTGGATACGCTCGAGCCGGCAGGTGAAATCGCCGATGCCAACGCGCGTGGAGCGGCGGTCGATCCCAAGTCGAATCACGGGTTCGCCAGCAGCAAACCGGTCGTGATGTGGGACACCAAGACGCTCGCAACTATCAAGACCATCGACGTGGATGGCGGCCCGGACGGCATCCTGTACGACCCGTTCAACGCGCGAGTCTGGATATTCAGCCACCGGGCGCCGAACGCCACCGTGATCAACGCGGCGGACGGCACGGTAGTGGGCACGGTGGATCTGGGCGGCGCGCCCGAGCAAGCGGTCTCCGACGGCAAGGGCCATCTGTACGTCGATCTCGAAGACAAGGACAACATCGCGGTAGTGGACGCCAAGGAGTTGAAGACCACCGGGCACTATGATCTGGGCGGCAAGGGCGGCGGTCCCGGGGGGCTGGCATTCGATGTGAAGAACCACGTTCTTTTCGCGTCCTGCCACAACCCGGCGACCTTTGTGATTCTCAATTCGGATACCGGCAAAATTCTGGATACCCTGCCGATCGGCGCGGGAACCGACGGAGCCACCTTCAACCCCAACACCATGGAGGCATTCAGCTCGAACGGCGACGGCACGCTGACGGTCATCAAGGAAAACAGCCCGACCAGCTTCGTGGTGGAACAGAATGTGCAGACCATGCGGGGGGCCAAGACTCTGACGTTGGACACCAAGACGAACCACGTGCTGCTGATCGCCGCGGAGTACGGTGCGCCTCCCACGCCTGCCACGCCACCGGCGCCGGGTGGGCGCGCGGGCCGCGGCCAGATGCTGCCGGATTCCTTCTCCATTGTGGTGGTGGGCAAGTAAACCGCCCGTTCGCGGGTGTCGTCGCGCCGAGTTCCATGGCCGAGGGATTGCGGTTCGAATGCCAGCCGGGATGCACGGAATGCTGCCGGCAGCAGGGTTTCGTCTACCTGACGGAGGCGGACCTCGCGCGCGCCGCAGGTTTCCTGGGCATGACCCCGCGGGCGTTCGAGCGAAAGTACGTGTATCGCACGCGCAACCGTATGCGGCTGCGGGTGCCGCGCGATGTGCAGTGCCATTTCCTGCTGGACGGCGGATGCTCCATCCACCCGGCCAAGCCCACGCAATGCCGCATTTTTCCGTTCTGGCCGGAGCTGGTGGAGAGCCGCCGCGAATGGAAGAAAACGGCGCGCTACTGCCCCGGGATGGGGAAGGGCCCGCTGATCCAGATCGAGGCGGCGCGCGAGCAAGCCCGCGAGATGCGCGAGGCGCATCCGGAGATCTATTAGACGCGTGGTAAACTCGAATGCCATGACGAGAACCACGCTTCTCCGCTGCGCCCTGATCCTGCCGCTGGCGGCCGCGCTCCTGGCCCAGCCCGCTGCCAGGCGGGTCATCAAAATCGACGACATGCACGCCTTTCGCGACGTGCGTGACTTGCAGATCTCGCCGGACGGCAAATGGGTGGCCTACAGCCTCAGCACCGTCGACGCCACCGCCGACAAGAGCGACTCGGACATCTGGATGGCGAGCTGGGACGGCGCCCAGCAGTTGCGCATGACCTCCAGCACCGAGGCCGAAAACGCTCCGCGCTGGAGTCCCGATGGGCGCTACCTCTCGTTCACCTCGTCGCGGCCGGGCAAGGCGCGCGGCTCGCAGGTGTGGCTGTTGGACCGCTCCGGCGGCGAAGCGCAGCAGTTCACCGACGTGAAGGGACGGCTCTCCTCCTACGAGTGGTCGCCCGATTCCAAGCGCCTGCTGCTGGTGATGGCCGACCGCGATCCCGACGCGCCGGATGAAGACAGGCCCGCCCCGGTTCCCGCCGCGGGCGGCGCCAACGCCAAAGCTCCAAAGCCCATCGTTATCGACCGCTATAAGTTCAAACAGGATGTGGTGGGGTACCTCACGCAGAAGCCGCCGCGCATTTACCTGTACGATATGGGCGCCAAAAAGGCGGAGGCGCTGACCGCGGAGACGCTCGAAGCCGCATCCCCGTCGTGGTCGCCGGACGGGAAATCGATCGCCTTCCTGGGCAAGGAGGGCAAGGACGCGGAGCGCTACAACACGTGGAACGTCTACGTGATCGAAGCGCGCGCGGGCGCGGCGCCCCGCCAGATTACGCACTACGACGGCGTGCACTCCTCGGCCTCGCGTTCGCGTCCCGAGTGGAGTCCGGATGGCTCGCGCCTGGTGTACCTGCAAAGCTCGGGGGCCAGCCTGAACGCGTACAACATGAACCGCGTCGCCGTGGTTCCGATGGCCGGCGGGGCGCCGAAGATCCTGGCGGAGAAACTCGATCGCGGCGCCGCGGCCCCGCGATTCACGCGCGACGGCGCGTCCATTCTCTTCCTGGTGGCGGACGACCGCTGGGAATATCCGGCGCTGGTTCCGGCCAATGGCGGCGAGGTCGAGCGCCTGGTGAAAGGGCCCGGCACCATCTCCACCATCGAGCAGGGCAAAGACGGCCGCTTTGCCGTGATGGCCGCGAGCGACACCGCGCACGGCGAAATTCACGCGCTCGAAAACGGCAAGCTGCGCCCGCTGACGCACCACAACGACGCGCTGATGGCGGAGCTGAACCTGGGCGCCACCGAGGAGTTCTCCTGCAAGGCGAAGGACGGCAACGAGGTCCACGGCCTGCTGGTGAAGCCTCCCGACTATCAACAGGGCCGCAAGTATCCCACGCTGCTGCGCATCCACGGCGGTCCCAACGGCCAGGACGGGCACTCGTTCAACTTCGAGCGCCAGTTCTTCGCGGCCAACGGCTACGTGGTGGTGGCGGTGAACTATCGCGGTAGCTCCGGCCGCGGCGAGAAATACGGGAGCGCCATCGCCGCCGACTGGGGCAATAAGGAAGTGCTGGACCTCCAGGCAGCCATGGACTACGTGGTCTCCATCGGTCTGGCCGATCCGGATCGCCTGGGCGTCGGCGGCTGGAGCTACGGCGGAATCCTGACCGACGCCATTATCGCCAAGGACCACCGTTTCAAAGCCGCCACCAGCGGGGCGGGCACCGCATTCCCCATCGGGCTTTACGGCGTGGACCAGTACATCATTCAATACGACGAAGAGATCGGCCCGCCGTGGAAGGTGGGGCTGGAGCCATGGCTCAAGATCTCGTACGGGTTCCTGCACGCCGACCAGATCACCACGCCGACGCTATTTCTCGGCGGCGAGAAGGACTTCAACGTGCCGCTGGTGGGCGGCGAACAGATGTACCAGGCGCTCTCGAGCCTGGGGGTGCCGACGGAGTTGGTGGTCTACCCCAACTCGAATCACGGCATCACGCGCCCGAGCTACCAGAAAGACCGGATGGAGCGCTACCTCGCCTGGTACGCCAAGTACATCAAATAAGACAGGCGGCCGCCGGCAACATAACGGGCCACTGGACGGAGCCCGCGGCGTGTTTCATAAACGGCCGGACGTGAGACGATTCGTGCTTGACAACTGACAAGATACACTTTACGGTGTACCCTGATGATTGGGAGCTTCTCACGGTGGTGGGTGTGGTGGACGACATGCGGCAGCGGGAGGCGCATCTGGCAGGGTTCGGACTTCATTGGACCAGATGCCGGCGCAATTGGACGGCGTTGCCGTGACCGTGAACGGGAAAAGCGCCTATGTATACTACATCAGCCCCACCCAGGTGGACATTCTGACGCCGCCCGATGCCATGCCGGAATTTGTGCAGGTGCAACTGGCCAATGCCGGAGTGACAAGCGCCCAGGTGACGGTCCAGGCACAACCGGACTCTCCTTCGTTCTTCGCCTTCAACGGCGGACCCTACGTCGCCGGGACACATCTTGACGGGAGCTATGTGGGGCCTGCCAGCCTGTATCCCGGACTTAGTACGCCGGCGAAGCCCGGAGAGACCGTGGTGCTGTTCGCCAATGGCTTCGGGACTACGACAACGCCCGTGGTGAGCGGATCGACTTTGCAGTCGGGCACCCTGGCTACGATGCCCGCGATCAAAATCGGCGGCGCCACCGCGACGGTGTCGTTTGCTGGCCTGGTTGCGCCGGGCGAGTTTCAGTTCAACGTGGTGGTGCCGTCCTTGGTGGCGGATGGCGACCAGCCTGTCACGGCGGCGTACAATGGCTTGTCTACACAGCCTGGAACGTTGATCACCATCCAACACTAGGAGGGGCCAATGAAGCTGGTTCTGGTATTCGTCGCGGTACTGTTCCCCGTGATCGCACTGGCACAGGCGACCGATCCCGTCTGGGTGCCGGGATCATCGCAAAAAGTCTGCCAGCTCATAGGAGAACTGGATCATGAGACCGGGCAGCCGACCGCCAGCCAAACGGCGACGAATTACGGACTGGCGGGTAACGACCTCGGCTCCTCCTTCGAGCACGACGGTAAGCTGTGGTTCCTCTTCGGGGACACGAATCCGACCGCCACCTTCAACGGCAAGCCCAACGGGCAAAGCGATCCGCCCCGAACGTCCGCCGACAATGACTCGATCGGCTTCACTTCAGGCGCCAACATCGGCCCATGCGTGAAGCTCGACTTTGTCCGCGACTCGATCGGCGCCTACCAGAGCCCGGTAGTATTGGATGCGCAAGGGAAGCCGGCCATCACACTGGGCGACTTCGAGGTGCCGATCGCGGGCATCGACGTCGCCGGACGCATGTTCGTGATTTTTGCGACGGACGACAATAGGGCCATGTCGCCGGGGGGCGACACGGGCTTTTCCACTCGCTCCGTGCTGGCCGTTTCCGATGACGACGGGAACACCTACCACTACCTCTACGATTTCTCCGCCCCTTCGTGCGCCTTCTGCAATGGCGCCAGGTTCGTCAATGTCGCCATTGGCAGCGGAGCCTCCAGCCTGAAGGATGGCTATCTCTACTTCTGGGGATCCGGAGGCGGCACGGGCTACCGCAATAGCTCCGTGTTCCTCGCGCGAAAGCTGGCTACGGCGATGGCCCAGGCGGGCGGCATGCAATACTTCACCGGATTGGCCAAGGACGGCGTCACGCCCGGCTGGTCCGCGTCCGAATCCGACGCCGTGCAGTTGTTCCAGGATCTCGACGGCACACCCCCAGCGCCGACTAACTGCACCGGTGAGCTGGGCGTCGACTACAACACGTTCCTCCAGCGTTGGGTGATGCTCTATAACTGCCTGGACAAAACACCGGCAAATCCGGGCGGGATCTACATGCGTTTCGCGCCACAGCCGTGGGGCCCGTGGGGCGCTCCGCAGACCATCTTCAATGGCCAACGGGACCGGGGGTTTTGCCACTTCATTCACCGCGCGGTGACGCCCACCAGTCCGGTTTGCGATCAGGCTGGCGATCCCGGCCGTGAAGGCGTGGGAGGTGGCACCTACGGACCGTATTTCATTTCCCGCTTCACTACCGGCTCCGCGGCGAACGGCACTTCCACCTTCTATTACACGCTCTCCACCTGGAACCCGTATGTCCAGGTCATTATGAAGACCACGATTCAGGGCGCGGGCCAGACCGCGCCGGTGATTGGGCTGGTGGCCAACGCCGAGGGCGAAGCGGCAGCCATTGCGCCGAATACATGGGTGGAGATCAAGGGGTCGAATCTCGCTCCGGCGGGGCACAATCGCATCTGGCAGGCCTCGGACTTCGTTGGTAACCAGATGCCGGCTCAACTGGACGGTGTCAGCGCGACGGTGAACGGAAAACCCGCCTACGTGTACTACATCAGTCCCGCGCAGGTGAACATACTCACGCCGCCCGATGCGATGTCGGGACCGGTCCAGGTGGTCCTCACCGACAACGAAACGGTCAGCGCCGCCTTTACGGCCCAGGCGGAACCGGCGTCGCCGTCTTTTTTGGTTTTCGACGGCACCAACGTCGCCGCGACCCACCTCAGCGGGAGCCTGCTGGGCCCAACCACGCTGTATCCCGGCTCGAGTACGCCCGCCAGGCCTGGGGAGACCGTGGTGCTGTACGCCAACGGCTTCGGGCCAACCTCGACGCCCGTGGTGAGCGGATCGACGGTGCAGTCGGGCACGCTGTCTCCGCTGCCGGCCGTGAAGATCGGCGGCGTCGCCGCAACGGTGTTGTTTGCCGGCCTGGTGGCGCCGGGAGAGTTCCAGTTCAACGTGGTGGTACCCGCGTCGCTCGCGGACGGAGACCAGCCGATCACGGCGACTTACAACGGCTTGACCACCCAGCCGGGGACGTTGATCGCCGTACAGGCCGGGATGTGAGGGAACTCACCATTTCGGCAAGGCGGGACGATCCTCCCGGTCAGCCTCCGCAACTTTCTGACAACTCAGGTGTATCATGCGCTGATGCGGCTGCGGTTCGTGCCGGTGATGGCACCGGCAGTGTCTCCGGCGCCGCTTCGCTCACCGGGGAGGTGTAGCCAGGCCTATGCGGATGCGATTTGCTTTGGTGGCCCTACTGGCGCTGGGGGTTTTCGGCGGCCGGCGGATTGTGTACCCTCAGACTTCCGCTCCGGCGGCGCCGATCACGTCGCCCAACGCCCAGTCTTTTCTGCTAATTTTGGGCATCGGGGAAAAGGCCGATACCAACTGGGACGGATCCATCACCGCCACCGGCGGCGCCATCCAGAGCCTCACCGGCTGGCGATTCAAGGGAACGGACTCGATCATGGGGACTTCCAGTTGGAAGATGTTAGTCCGCATGACGTCGGCCGGGCCCAATGAGTCGGGGACCGATCTCTACCAGGAAAACGGGCTGATCGTTACCATCGCCCAAAGCGGCACGCCTGTCTCTTTCGACGTCAAGACGACGCAGGGCAACTTCAGCTTCACCTCGCAGGATGTTTCGTTCGGAGCCAGCAAGGCGTTTCTCAACAGCCGGGCACTGGTGATGCCCACGGCCGCTCCGCTGCAGTTGACCTCCGACGACGAAGAGGAGGATTTTCCGGCCATGGCGCAGGCGGGGGACGACGTCTACCTGGCCTACACGCGATTCGTTCATGGGAACCGCACTCTGGCGCTGGGCGTCGACGGTCTGCAGAAGGCCCTCACCGATTTCACGTTCTTGAGCCGCCCCACCGGTATGGACCAAATTCTGCTCCTGCACTATTCGAAGGGGCAGCGGACTTGGACCGGGCCCTTCGCCGTGACCAACCCGACGGAGGACGCGATGCGCAACGCGGTCGCCATCGACGGACAGGGGCGCGCCTGGGTCTTCTATTCCACCCAGCGCAACGGGAATTTCGACATCTACGCCCGCAGTTCCAGCGCCGACGGCGCCATGTCCCCGGAAATCCGACTGACCACCGATTCCGGCACGGATATCTATCCGGTGGCGGCCACCGACGCCACGGGCCGCGTGTGGGTGGCGTGGCAGGGATACCGCAACGACAACCTGGAAATTCTGGCCGCGGCCCAGAACGGCGATACCTTCACCAGCGAGACGATCGTATCGACGTCTCCGGCCAGCGATTGGGATGCGGCCATCGCCGCGGCGCCCAATGGGGAAGTGGCCATTTCCTGGGACACCTATGACAAGGGCGACTACGATGTCTACCTGCGCCGCGTGCGATTCGCCGGCCAGATCGGAATGGATGACCCCATCCCGATCGCCGCGACGCTCGGTTTCGAAGCGCGCAGCTCGCTGGCCTACGATGCCCAGAACCGTTTGTGGATTGCCTACGAAGTGTCCGGCCCGAAGTGGGGTAAAGACTTCGGAGCCTATGACACCACCGGGATCGCGCTTTACCAGAACCACACCATTCAAGTGCGCTGCCTCATGGGGAACGACCTCTATACGACCACGCAAGATGTCGCGGGGGTTTTGCCGGGCGCGCTGGCGACGCAGTTATTCCTACCCACGAATCCCGGGCCCTTCGCCGCTCAACCCGATCCCACTTTGGTTCAGAAGCGCCAGCCGAACGATGGCGCTGGCGCCCCCGCGGCGCCCAAGAACACCTTTCCCCGCCTGGCCACCGATCCCGATGGCACGGTGTACCTGGCATTTCGCAGGCCGACAGGCAGCGTGGGGGTCTCCGACAGTAGCGCCACCGGACAATCCATTGGCACGATCTGGGTCGGCGCCATGGTCTATTACGATGGGGCGCAGTGGCACGGCCCGGGCGTGCTGGGCAATTCCGATGGGCTGGGCGATAACCGCCCGGCGATTCTTCCGCTGGGCTCGGGCCGCCTGCTGATTGGCCAGGCGAACGATCACCGCCTCTCGCCGCTGCCGAATGGGACGCCGCAGGTGGATAGCGCGAACTCCGACATATACGCGCTGGAATTGCCGGTCGCCAGGCAGCAGCAGTCACCGCAGTTGACCAAGATCGGGCAGGTGACACCCGCCGCTCCCGATCCGGCAGCCGCCGCCGAAGCCGCGGCGAACGCCCTGAATCGCAGCTACCGGCCGACCGTGAACGGACAGCAGATGCAATTGTTGCGCGGCGACTTTCACCGCCACACCGAGCTTTCGTTCGACGGACAGGGCGATGGGCCACTGGAGGATGGATACCGCTACGCCATCGACGCCGCAGGCCTGGGCTGGTTCGGTTGCTGCGATCACGACGACGGCAGCGGCCGCGAGTATTCCTGGTGGATGATCCAGAAGTTTACGGATGCCTACACGCTGCCCTCGAAGATTCTCCCCATGTACTACTACGAGCGCAGCGTCGCGTATCCGGAGGGTCACCGCAACGTGCTGTTCGCCACGCGCGGCATCCGCACCTTGCCGCGCCTTCCTACCTCGGCCGTCACGCCAGTGCCTGTTGGCGGGGCTCCCGATACGAACATGCTGTACGCCTATCTGCACTTCTTCACCAACGCCGGTTCGCCCGGCATCTCGGCGCCACACACCAGCGCCACGGACCAGGGGACGGACTGGCGCAACAGCGACCCGGTGGTGGAACCCTTTGTCGAGATCTATCAAGGCGACCGCCAGGACTACGAAGGGTTGCCCGACTCACCTCGGACCAACACCGCCGCCGATTCCATCTCCGGGTACGAGGCCTCCGGCTACGTTTCCAACGCGCTAGGCAAGGGGATTCAGCTCGGCTTCGAGGCATCCAGCGACCACATCTCCACGCACATCTCCTTTACCAATGTCTGGGTATCGTCGCTGACCCGCGCGGGGATCCTCGCCGCCATGAAGAGCCGCCACCTCTACGGTTCCACCGATTACATCCTGGCGGACTTCCGCAGCGGCACGCACTTCATGGGCGACACCTTCACCAATACCGGCGCGCCGGTGTTCTCGGTCCGGCTGTTTGGCACCGCGCCGTTTCAGAAAGTGGTCCTGGTGAAGAACAGCACTATCATCTATTCCACCAGCGGCGGCCAGGTCTTGTCCTTCACCTACCAGGATCAGGCGGTGAACAAGGGCGACAAAGCCTACTACTACGTGCGTGGCGTGCAGACGGATGGACAGATCGTTTGGGTAAGCCCGATGTGGGTGACCATCCAATGAGGATCGCGCTGGCATTCCTCCTGGCCGCTGCCCTCGAGGCGCAGACGCCCGCCCTGCACGTCTCCAGCGGAGGTGTGATCGTAGACGACTCGGGGAAGCCCGTCGCGCTCCGCGGGCTCAATCGCAGCGGCACCGGATCGGGCAATGCCGACGCCACCGCCACCGATGCGGACTATGCCGCGCAGAATCAGCTTCTCTCGATGAACCTGGTGCGGATCTTCGTGAACGCCGCGTGGTGGAATTCCAACGTGAACGTGCCCATCGCCAATCAGGCGTACCAGACCTATATCGATACGCTGATTCAGCGCGCCAAGAAGTACGGCAACTACGTGCTGATTCTCAAGGCGGGACAGTTTCCCGACGCTCCCTGCGGCGCCAGCGGGCAGAACTGCCCCGCGCCCAACCAGGGCGACCTGAACTGCGCGGCGAACGCTTCGCTCTGTCTGGCGCAGGACACCACCGGCAACAACATCGACGCGGCTTTTGCGTTTTGGCCCTCCTTCGCCCAAAAGTACGCGGCCGATCCGGCGGTGCTCTACGACACCTGGGAGGACATGCACGGCATCAGCATCGGCGCCTGGGACGACAACCAGAACGCGCTGATCGCCGCCATCCGCACTTACGCCCCGCAGTCGCTCATCTTCGTGGAGGATACCGGCACGGCATTCGAATCGATCGTCTCGGGCGGGCTGCCGGACTTTGCCTGGTCTGACATCGTGTGGAATTTCCATCTCTACACGGCGTCGGCCGGAACGTGCGCCGAACCGGCATCGCCGCGCTACGCCAACTGGCCGCAGAACTTCGACCCGCTGGTCACTTTCGCCCAGGCCAATGGCCACGCCGCCGCCATCACCGAATGGGGCGGCTGCAACGACCCCGAGCCGTACCACACCAACATCGCGTCGTATGCCCTGAATCACTCCGTGGCGCTGAGCTATTTCGACAGCAGCAACCTGATCGCGAAGTCCGGCTCCAACTATCAACTGACGGCCATCGGCGCGAAAGTTGCGCAGGCCTACACCGCTCTTGCCGCGGGCCCGCCCACGGCGATTACCCTCGTGGCCAACGCCGCCAGCGAAACGCCAACCATCGCGCCGAACACGTGGGTGGAGATCAAGGGGTCGAACCTGGCGCCGCCGGGGGATACGCGCATCTGGCAGGGCTCGGACTTCGTTGGCGGCCGGATGCCGACTCAACTGGACGGCGTCAGCGCGACGGTGAACGGCAAGAGCGCCTTTGTGTACTACATCAGCCCCACGCAGGTGAACATACTCACTCCGCCCGATGCGGTCCTGGGTCAGGTGCAGGTGCAACTGATTAACGGCGCAACCACCAGCGCCGCCGTCACCGTTCAGGCGCAGGCGATCTCGCCGTCGTTTTTCGTCTTCAGCGGGGGATACGTCATCGCGACGCACGCGAACGGAACCCTGGTCGGGCCAACCACTCTGTATCCCGGATCGTCGACTCCCGCCAGGGCGGGTGAGACCGTGGTGCTCTACGCCAACGGCTTCGGGGCTACGTCGGTGCCCGTAGTCAGCGGATCCGAGGTGCAGTCGGGCACGCTGTCCCCGCTGCCCGTGATCCAAATCGGCGGCATCGCCGCGACGGTGTCCTTTGCGGGTCTGGTGGCGCCGGGCGAGTTTCAGTTCAACGTGATGGTGCCCGCGTCGGTCGCGAGCGGCGACCAGCCCATCACGGCAACGTACGGCGGGTCGAGCACGCGGCCGGGGACGTTGATCACCATACAGTGATCACCCAACCACCCCGGATGCCCGTAACGCTTCGATCTCCTCCGGGCCGTAGCCCGCGGCCCGCAGGATCTCATTGCGGTCCGCGGCCGGCCGCTCCCCGGTGAAATCGCAATCGCTCATCTTCAGCGGCGGCGGCAGTGGCTCGCGGCCTTCGAGCGCCTCCTCCAGCGTCAGCACGGGCGTCACGCAGCAGTCCACTTCGCGGAAGAGATCCACCCAATGGGAAAAGTCCGCGGCGGCGAAGATCGCCGTCAGCTCTTCTCGAACGCCGCTCGACATGTGCAGGGGCTTCAGGTCGGGACGGTCGAGCGCGTCGCAGAGCCGCTCCCAGAACTTCGGCTCCAGAGCGCCGACGGCCATGTAGCGGCCATCCCGGGTGCGGTAGTGGTTGTAGCAGGCCAGGCCGCCCGAGATCAGATCCTCTCCGCGCGGCGCACTCCGGCCCGAGGCCATCATGCATGCAAATGCCACCACCTGGTGGGCCATCAGGCTGCCGGTCATCGACACATCGATGTACCGGCCTGTCCCAGCAGCTTGGGCATCCACCAGTGCAGCCAGTATGCCCATCACGGCGGTGAGAGTCCCGCCCAGAAGGTCGCCGATCTGCAAATTGGGGATCGCGGGCGGTCCGCCGGCTACGCCGATCTGATCGCCCACGCCGGACCGCGCCACGAAATTGATGTCGTGAGCGGCCAGCAGGCGGTCCGGCCCGGTCTGTCCGTATGCCGAGATGGAGCAATACACGATGCGCGGATTGACGGCCCGCGCCGCGTCGTACCCGATGCCCAGCCGGTCCACCGCGCCGGGCCGGAAGCTCTCCACGATGACATCGGATTCCCTGGCGAGCCGCAGAAACACCTCGCGGCCCGCGGCCTGCTTCAGGTCGATCCGCAGGGCGCGCTTGTTGCGGGTGAGCATGTGGTCGAGGAGCTTCACCGCATCGAGCCCGATTTCCGGCGCTTCGTCGGCGGCCGGTTCGACGCGGATCACGTCCGCGCCCAGATCGGCCAGGTGAAGCGTCGCCATGGGCCCCGGCAGCAGGCGCGAGAGGTCCAGCACGCGAACGCGCGAGAGCGGCTTCACCCCTGTTCGCCCGCCGCCTGAGGCCATTTCCATCCGGCGTACATCTGGCGCAGCCGGGACTTCTGAAACTTACCCACAGACGTGCGCGGAATCTCCGCGACGAAGACGATGGCGTCGGGCAGTTGCCAGCGGCTGAACCGGGCGGCGAGATGTTCGCGCAACTCTTCCTGCGTCGCCCGCCGGCCCTCCTTCAACACCACGGCGGCCAGAGGCCGCTCCTGCCACTTTGGATGCGGCAGCGCGATCACCGCGGCTTCCCGCACGGCGGGGTGTCCCATCAGCGCGTTCTCCAGATCCACCGAGCTGATCCACTCGCCGCCCGACTTGATGAGGTCCTTGGTGCGGTCGGCGATCTTGATGCAGCCTTCCGGGTCTATGGCCACTACGTCGCCGGTGCGGAACCAGCCGTCGGCGGTCCAGCGCTGCTGCTGGTCCGGCAGATTGTAATAGCTGGCGGCGACCCACGGGCCGCGCACTTCCAGTTCGCCCAGGCTCACCCCATCCCAGGGCACTTCGCGATCGCCCACCACCGCGCGGATCTCGACGAATGGCAGCGGCGTGCCCTGCCTGGCGCGAGCCGCGAGGCGTTGCTCGTCGGTCCAGTCGCGCATGTGGCTCTTGACGTAGCTCACCGTCCCGATGGGAGTGAGTTCGGTCATGCCCCACGCCTGGCGCAGCTCGAGACCCTGCCGGTCGAAAGCGCGGATCACGGATTCGGGCGATGCCGCTCCACCCACCAGCAGCCGGAGGTCGGGCTGGAGCTTCCAGCGGCCCGGATGCCGCTCCAGAAGATCGAGCACGGCGAGCCAGACGGTGGGAACCCCGCCCGCCCGTGTCACCTTCTCCGTTTCGAGCAGTTCGAGCACGCTGGCGGCATCCAGATGCGGTCCCGGCAGCACCTGTTTCACGCCCAGCATGGCCGCGGCGTACGGGATGCCCCACGCATTGGCATGAAACATGGGGACAATGGGCAGCACGCAGTCGGCCTGCGAGAGATCGATGCAATCCGGAATCGCGGCGCAGAAGGAGTGCAGCACCAGCGCGCGGTGAGAATACACGACGCCCTTGGGCACGCCGGTGGTCCCGGAGGTGTAGCACATGGCCGCGGCTTCGTTCTCCTCGAGCTGCGGAAACTGGAAGCCGGCGTCGCCCTGGCTCAGGAATTCTTCGTAGTCCTCGAACCCCGGCGGGACGGGCCGGCCAGTGGTCGGCGCCACGATCACGCGCTCGAAGCGGACCTTCTCGCGGAACTTCTCGTACACCGGCAACAGCACGTCGTCCACGATGAGGATGCGGTCGCCGGCATGGTTCACGATGTAGGTCAACTCATCGGGATGGAGGCGCAGGTTGAGCGTGTGCAGCACGCCTCCGGCGGCGGGCACGCCGAAGTACGCCTCGAGATGCCAGCCGTGGTTCCACATCAGGGTGGCGACGCGGTCTCCGCGGCCCATCCCGGCGTGGGAAAGCGCGGCGGCCAAGGCGCGCGCGCGCCTGTAGATGTCGGCGTATGTCGAGCGGCGAAGGCTCTTGTCGGGCAGCCGGGCGACGATCTCCACGGAGCCGAACAGGGTCGCCGCGCGCTCCAGAATGGGAGTCAGGGTCAACGGGTATTGCATCATGGTGCCTAACATCGAATTCTCCTCGAATCAGAGCCGCTTCACAGAAGTTCGACCGTAAGGGAGCGGTCGTTTATCCAATTACCGCCACTGGCCGGATCGGCGAGGCGGTGGCTCCGCGAATCTTCAGCGGCAGCGCCACGAACAGAAATTCGCAGGCGCGCGCTCGGGCGATCTCTTCCAGGTTCAGGCACTCTATGATATGAATTCCCGATTCAACCAGCAAGTGGACGTGCACCGGCATCGCGGGGTTGGGCACCTTCTCGAACGCCACCGTGTCCGAGCCGGCGGCATAGACGCCGCGCGCGCTCAGCCAGCGCGCTCCGGCGATCCCCGGACCCGGACCGTGTACTTGGGAAACGAACTTCGCGGGATCCTCGAAATACCGCGCCCAGCCGGTGCGCAGCAGCACGACGTCGCCCGGGCGGATCTCGACGCCCTGCTGGTTCGCCGCGCGGTCCAGATCGTCCGGCGTGATCTCGTAATCGGGCGCCAGCGGCGCAGCGCCGTGCTGGCCGGCGATATCCAGCAGAACGCCGCGCCGCGCGATGGGCGGCACCGTATCGATGGAGAAGCGCTCCAGGCCCGCACTGTACGACTGCACCCCGGCCGCTTCCTCGCCGCCGTGCAAGCGGCCGCCGCAGGAGAAGTGGCACAGCGCGTCGATGTGGGTGCCCACGTGGGTGCCCAGTGCGACGGCGTCCGAAGCCGAGCTGTTGCCGCCCGGGCCGGTATATTCGCCGTGCTGCTTCACCAGGCTGAAGAGAAATGGCGGATGCACCGGATGGTGCGGCATCCCCACGAAATAGGGCTGCGCCAGGTCGTACACCTTGGCCGCCGCGAAGTGGTCCAGAAGTTGCGTCATCAGAATCTGAAATATAACCCGAACTGTACCACGCGCGGGTTGTAGAACATGGAACTGATCACGCCGAAGTTGGTGCTGTTGATATTCTGGTCGCCGGACCAGAACGTGGCGTGGTTCAGCGCGTTGAAGGCCTCCATGCGCAGTTCCAGGTTCTGGTGCTCGGTAATGGCGATGTCCTTCATGAGGCTCATGTCGATATCGAAAGTCCAGGGACCGGAGAACGCGCGGCGTTGCAGCGTGCCCAAGCCGCCGGGACCGGGGTTGTAGAAAATCTGGCCCGTGAACGCCGGCGAGCCATCGGAATTCACGCCGGTGCCATCCGCCGGGTTGATGGCGGAGGACGAGACGATCATGGGACCGTTGCCGGTCATCTGGAATTTCACCACGTTGGAGAGCTGCGGCATGGTGAGCGAAGTGACGGCCGTGTTGTAGTAGGAGCGCGCTTCGCGGTTGAGCGTTCCCCGCCCGGAGAGAATGGAAAACGGCGCGCCGGATTGCCACACCATGACACTGCCCACGCGCCAGCCGCCGATGGCGCGGTCCACCAGGGGGTTCACGCTCAAGCGATGGCCCTTGCCGAACGGCAGCTCGTAGAAACCGTCGGCCTTGATCATGTGGGTGAGGTCGAAGTTGGCGCGCGAGCGCTCCAGCCCCGGGTTGTTGAAATCCAGAAACGCCTGGAAGCGCGTCTGCAGGTCGCCGTCGCCGTCGCTCAGCACCTTGGAGAACGTGTAGTTGGCCTCCATGCTGAGTCCCGACTTGGTGCGATGCCGCGCCACCAGTTGGAGGGAGTTGTAACTCGAGCTGGAGTAGTTGGTCAGCATGTCGCTGGCGATGGCGTTGGGGTTCTGAAAGAAGCTGACCGATCCGTTCAGTTGGTTGGTCTGATAGTAGTAGCCTAACTCGCCCACCTCGCCGGTCTGGAGATAGAAGATGGCATTCGGATCCGAGAGAGACGTGCGAACGCCGCCCCGGAGTTTCGGAAACACGGTGAGCTGCTGGCTGCCGGGGATGCTGGCGTTGTAGTTGGGGTTGAAGGTTCCGGTCGCCGCCGCCGCCAGGAATCCGTTGTTGCGGGCGCGGATGAAGTCGGCCAGAAAACCGTTTTGGTTGATCTGCACCTGGTTGAAATCGAAAGCCCGGTAAGCGCCCACGACGTGGTTGCCGACATAGCGCGCTTCCACGACCGTGCCCTTGAAGTCGTGCTGGATGCCGATGGAGTATTGCTGCACGTGCGGGCGGTTCAGGTTGGGATCCACAGAGCCGATCACGCTGAAGGGATCGAGCGCAAGGTTGTCGGAGGCGTTCCGCGGAACCTGGAAAGTCGGGGTATCGATCTGCGGAATGCCGTTTACCACGCGCGTCCCCGAGGCGTTGGTGAGGGCGACGGGTTGTTGCAGGCCGCCATTGGCTTCCAGCATATTTTCGGGAGCGACCAGTTCCTGATCGTTGACGTAGCTGATGGCATAGCCGCCGCGCAGGGCGGTCTTGCCGTTGCCGAAGACGTCCCAAGCAAGACCCACGTTGGGAGCGAAATCTTTCCAGCGGCGGTTGTACCAGGGACGGCCTACGGAGCCGCCGGTGAAGTTCAGGGAGGCATCCGACAGGATGGTCTGCTCGAGGGTGCCCTGGAGAACGGGTTGGAGCGTGAGTGAATCGCGCTCATCGGCGATGCCGGGTAATTGCCAGCGGAGCCCCAGGGTGAGGGTCAGCCGCGGCATGACCTTCCACTTATCTTGCACGTAAAGGTCGTAGTCGTTGAGGCGGAAGTGGCGCACGTAGGGGGCGTTGGGGACGAAACCGGAGGTGCGGCTGGTGACGTTGAAGGTTTGGGAATCGAGATCGATGTAGCCGGCCAGGCTGGCTAGCAGGGAGTTGGCAGTGGTGAGGTCGGTACTGGAGACACCGGGCAACTGGGCCCTGGTGAGCGCCGGCTGCCCGTTGCTCATTCCGATTTCATAGCTGGCCAGTACGCCGCTGGCGTCGTAGGAGCGCACGCGCACGTTCTGGCCGTGAAACCCGAATTGAATGTAGTGGCGGCCGCGCTGGTAGGCGGCGTCGTCGGATAGCGAGAAGGTGTTGGTGGTGCGGCCCTGCGGCTGGAACTCGTTGACCGGGTCGGAGTACAGCATGCCGGTGAAGTAATAGCCGCTGGGGAACTGTTGGTTGGTGAAGAAGTAGCCGTAAGTGAGGTTGAAACCGGCGCGGACTTCGTTGGTCAGGCGGGCGGTGGGCGTATAGCGCCAGGAGGTGGCCACGAAATTGGAGTGGGTGGGATTGTATGTCTTGGGAATCACGGAGTAGTCGATTAGCTGGGTCTGGGTATCGTCCGGCAGGTCCGGCCGGTCGACGTTGTCGCGATTCCAGATGTAGGCTGCGCTGACCGCATGCCTGGTGGAGATATTGTAGTCCACTTTGCTGGTGACGTTGTCGCGAGTGGCGTTGTCGCGCTTGTTGAGGCGGTAGCCGGCAGTGTTCAGGCCGTCACCAACTTCGTTGTTGTTGATGTATTGCGGTCCCGGCACCTGGCTCAGCAGGTTCTGCATGACCGGGTCGATGGAGGTAATGCCCTTCAGCGCCAGCAGGCTCTTCTGCTGAAGATTGCCCCCGGCATCGCGGTAGGTAAAGATGCCCTGGCGCGCCGGGGCGGTCAGAATCTGGGTGGTTTCCGGGAGCTGCTGGCGGACGCGGGTGGCCTCGTAATTGAAATAGAAGAAGAGTTTGTCGCGCTTGATGGGGCCGCCGATAGAGCCGCCGAGTTGGTTCTGATTGAGGACGGGCCGGGCGACGCCGGCCTGGTTGTTGAACCAGTCGTTGGCGGAAAAATAATTGTTGCGATTGTACCAATATCCCTCGCCGTGGAACTGGTTGGTTCCGGAGGGCGTGGAGAAGGCCGTTTCCGTAGCCCCGCCGGTGGCCGCCGCATTGGCGTTCGAAGAGATGAGCGTCATCTGGCGGACCTGGCCCATGAGGAGCTTGTTGGGCGAGTAATCGAGCGCGTTGTCGCGGATGTAGTTGTCCTGGACATTGATGCCGTCGAGCGTCACGTTGGAGTAGGACGTGCGCAGGCCGTTGATGACGGTATTGGAATTGCCGTTGGAGGCCACGCCTGCCTGGGTTTGCAGTATGCCCAGCACGTCGCGGTCGAGGATGGGCAGGTTGCGGATCTCCTCCATGGTGATGGTTCCGGAGATCTCCGCGTTGGAGGTCTGGACGGTCTCGGCTTCGGCGGCAACCTCCACGCTCTGGGAAACAGTCGCCAGCGCCAGCTTGATCTGCGGCACGTCGGTTTCCCTGGCGGCATCCACGGTGAGGCCGCGTACGGTGGTCGTGACGAAGCCTTGGGCGGTCACCGCAACGTCGTAATCGGCGGGGCGAACGCCGATGAAGTTGTAGAGGCCCTCGACCGAGGTTTTGACGGAGAGCAGCGGCCGCTTGCCGCCGGCCAGTATGAGATCGACCTCGGCGCCCGGCACCGCGGCGCCCGAAGAATCGATCACCGAACCAGTCACGCGGCCGGAAAACTGCGCGCGGACGGGGACCTGAAGCACACAGAGAAGCAACAACCCACTGAGATAACGCATATTCCTATTGAACCCCAGATTTGGACGGGCGGTGCGGGCAGGGGTTACGAATTAACCGCCGTGGAGCCGCTGCTTGGTAGGATGGTTGAGTCGGAGGGCTATGAAACATTTCCCGCTGTCGCGGCGCGATCTCCTGAAAGTCTCGGCCGCCGGACTGTTGCCGTCCGCCGGCTCGGCCAGCGTTGTCTCCAAATACAAAGCCAACAAATGGGGGACGCCGGGGCTGTATCCGGCGCGCGTGATCGCCATGCGGCACTCCGGCAGCAGCCTGGATTTCGAGATGCAGCCCGAGCCGATCCGGCAGATGATCCGCTCCGGCCTGATGGCCCTGACAGGTACGAAAGACCACGTTTCCGCTTGGCGGAAGTTCGTCGGCCTCGGCGATGTGGTGGGGATCAAGGTCAACCCCAACGCCAACGAGGATACCCGGTCGTCGCCGGCGGTGATCCTGGAGCTGATCGACGGGATGGTCAAGGCCGGAGTGGACCCGAAAAACATCGTCGTGTACGAGCGGTACGGCGAGATCTTGAGCTGGATCAAGGACTGGTTCCCGCCCTGGGTGCAAACGGCATCCGCGGCTCCGGCCTACACTGACGACCAGACGGGAATCGCCGGCTACGACCCTGAACACTACGTCGATCTGCCGCTGTTTCTGCCGTGGCAGGACAAGGCGAACCCGGCCCACCGCCGCTCCCACGCCGCCACGTTCATCACGCGCCGGGTCAACAAGCTGATCAACCTCGCGGTTTTGAAGAACCACAACGCGGCGGGGGTCACACTGGCGCTGAAGAACCTGTCGCACGGGTTGACCAACAATGTGAACCGCGCGCACCCTGGGAATGTGAATTCCTTCACGACTTATATTCCCGCGGTGGTGTCGATGCCGGTGATCCGCTACAAGGCGGTCCTGCACATCATCGACGGCGTCCACGGGATCTACGAGTCGGGACCGCACGGGCGGGAAGAATACAACTGGATGCACAAGACCATGTACTTCGCCACGGACGCGGTGGCGCTGGACCGCGTGGGCTGGCGGGTGATCGACGCCCGGCGTGTCCAGATGGGTCTGCCAGTGAGCGCCGAATCGACGCCGAGAATCGGCCAGGCCGGCCCGTTGCAGCAGCCGCAATACATCCTCTCGGCGGGGCAAGCCGGCTTGGGCGAGTGCCGCGACGAGCGGATCGATTTGCGCGCGACGGTGTTGGGATAGCGTGGGGCACGCTTTAGCCTGCCCGTGTTCTTGGTAGCTTGCCCGTTGCCTTGACAGGCTTGACATCGGCTGGGTCTTTGTTATAGCGTTAGCCGCAAACGAGGATTCGGGAGGTTGAGCTGTGTCGCAGACTGGATGGAAGCTGGGATTGCTCATTTTGTTGTCTGCCGGCGTCATTCTGGCGCAGACCGCCGGGACAGGCACGCTGGTGGGTACCATTACCGATTCAACCGGAGCGGTCATGGTAAATGCCACCGTCACCGTTACCAATGTGGCCACTTCTTTTGTCTCGAAGACCGTAACCTCGGCAGCCGGTTCCTACTACGTCCCATATCTGGCGCCCGGTACCTACCGCTTAACCGTCGAGGGGACCGGTTTCAAACGGTACGTGAGCGACGGAATCCAGGTCAGCGCGGGCGAGGTGCCTCGCATCGACGTGAAACTCGAGGTGGGAGCGATGGCCGAGAGCGTGACCGTCACCGCCGTGTCACCGCTGCTGGAAACCGAAACGTCTTCCACGGGTCAGATTTTCTCGGGCGACGAACTGACCAAAATGCCCATCAACGAGAAGAGAGTGACCCAGATGCTGTATTACTATGAGGGCACGAACAGCATGTCCGGCTTTCACGTGCTGGGCCAGCGGCAGAATATGATCGGGTTCACGCTGGATGGCGTGGAAGGCAAGGAACCCGGCATACAGAGTTATGGGGGCACCGATACCCAGTTAAGCGCCGCGGTGGACGCTTTTGAGGAAGTCAAGGTCTACACTACCGGCACGCCGGCTGAAATCGGGCACTCGGCCGGTGGGCTGGAGGCGGTGATCTACCGGTCGGGCACCAACCAGCTCCACGGCTCGGCGGAAGACCAGTATATAGATAAGGTATTGATTCACCGCTCGGTCCTGGAGCAGACGCGGTCGCCGAATCCCTTCAGTTACCACGAGATGTCCTTCGTAGCCAGCGGCCCGGTTGTGCTGCCGAAGTACAACGGCCGCGACAAGACATTCTGGCTGTTCGGGTTTCAGCGTCACCAGGAGTTGGGCGCAACCGAAGGCACATTCGTCACCGTGCCGACCCCCGATATGTACAATGGCGATTTCTCCTTCAACGGTCAGACCAGTCCGAAGCCGCTGGCCCTGTACAACCCCTACACGACGCGACTGAATGGCACGACCTGGGTGCGGGATCCGTTTCCCGGCAATATCGTTCCGAAGAGCCTGTTCGATCCGGTCGCGGAGAAATTTCTTTCCCTGAATCCCTTCAGCCAGCCCAACCTTGCGGGGATTCCCAGCGCGACCGGTCCTACCTCGAACCTGGACGTCAACCCGCAGAAGTGGGTCCGCCGGACACGCTGGGACGTCAAGTTCGACCACCAGTTCACTCCGAATCATAAAGTGTCCGCCCGTTACTCTCAAGCGCGGCATCGCACCTTGGCTCAGACCAACCAGTTCTCCTGGGTTGCAGACCCCACGCAAGCTTTTTCGCAACTTGTCGATCCGGCCGCGGTGCCCACCCCGATCGATGAAATCAACATTGTCCTCTCGGACACGATGATCCTCAGCTCCTCGATGAACAACGAGTTTCGCGTCGGTTACAACCGGCGCGCTCTTTACCAGGCGGCCCCGTCGGCGAACCAGAACTGGGCGCAACAACTCGGCATCCCCAATGTCAGCGGCGCCACCTTCCCGAACTTCAATATTGGTTACGGCTTAGCCGGCCTGACGAGTTACCATAACATCGGCGACGACATTACCGTCCAGGACAACTTCACCAAGATTGAAGGCAAGCACACGATCAAGTTCGGCTACGAGTTGGTTCGCACGCGCTACAACGCCACCAGCCCCGCGCTGCCCAGCGGCAACTATACTTTCGGAGGGACCGAAGCTCCATTCACTCCGAACACGGGCAACACCCTCGCCGATTTCCTGCTGGGCACGGTCACCAGCGCGACCTTCACGCAGGGCTACGCCAGTTGGCTGCCGCGGTGGCTTTCGCACCAGGCGTATATACAGGATGACTGGAAGGCGCTGCCTAGCCTCACTTTGAACCTCGGGCTACGGTACGACTACGAGACCCCATTCGAGACTAAGTACGGCCAGAACTCGCAATTCGATCCGAACGTGAAGGATCCGGTCAGCGGGCTGATGGGCGCCATCGTTCACCAGTCGGGACCCCTTGCCCGGGCCGACCGGAACAACTTCGAGCCCCGTCTCGGCCTCGCCTGGAACTTCGCGCCGAAGTGGGCGTTCCGCTCCTCGTTCGGTGTCATCCACGCCGATATTTTCGCGCCCACGCAAAATATCAATTTCGACGAGTACCTGGCGACCGCGACCATTCAGGCGGCGCCCGGCGATCCGAACCAGGTTTTCCGTCTTTCCCAAGGGCCGCCGAGCTTCGCCTACAGCGTACAGCCGAACGGTACCGTGCCCTTCGTGGGAACGAATTATTCCTCGCGCACGGCAAGCTGGTGGGACCCCGGCATGCGCATGCCGTATGTGCTGAACTGGGCGGGTGGCGTGCAGTGGGAATTCGCCCACAATTGGTTGATGGAGATGAACTACCAGGGACAATCCGGCGTCGGGTTGATCAATAGTTGGAACATGAATGCCATTCCGCTGAATGTTTCCACAAATCCGGCCGTGCTGACCGCCATCTACAAGGCCACCCAGAACTATCTGCCCTATCCCCAGTTCGGCTCCATCAATGCTTACTCCAACTACGGCCACAACACGCATCATTCAGGCACGTTGCGGGTGGAGAGGCGTTTTACGTCCGGCGTGGCCCTCAATGCCTTTTACACTTATCAAAAGACCCTGTCGGAATGCGATGCCGAAGGAACTTGTACCGGCATCACCTATTACAACCGGAGTTTGGAGAAAGCGCGAACCGCCTTCGACACGACTCACCGGTTCGTCAGCGTTTTGACTTACCAGTTGCCGTTCGGCAAAGGGCGGCGCTGGATGAACAAGGGCGGATTGTTCAACCAGGTGCTAGGCGGCTGGGAATTGACCGAGACTCAAACGCTCCAGTCGGGAACGCCTTTCACGGTAAGCTTCTCGGGCAGCCCCTATCAGTATCTGCCGGGCAGTTCGCGTCCCAACATCGTTACTACAATCCCTCAGGCCACGGTACAAGGCTGGAGTATCGGTCCGAACCGGTTCCCTACTTCCGCTCAGAATCCGTACCTGAACTTCTCCTCGTTCGCCTATCCGGCTGCGTTCACCGCGGGCGATCTGGGGCGCAACACCTTTGAAGGCCCGGGGCTCAACTGGATGCAAGTGTCGCTGGCGAAGTGGTGGAAGGTGAAGGAACGATACCGCTTCCAGCTCCGGTTCGACGGGTATAACTGGCCCATCGAGGAGCCCAACTATGCGAACCCGAGCTCCGCTTACAATGTGAACAGCCCCGGTACGTTCGCGCGCATGACCGGAGTGCAGGGTTCCTTCTCCGGGGCCGGCGCCGGGAGGCCCAATATGTGGGTCATCGGCAGGTTCGAGTTCTGATTTTTGAGAAAACAAACATGAACAACAACAGGAAGGTAACCCGCCGCTCGCTGATGAGTGCTATCGGAACCGCGGGCGTGGCGGCACGAATGGTCGGCTCGGCAAGCGCCCAGACCGTGACCGGCACCAAGGCAGTGGCGCTCGCGCTGATCGGCGATGAGTCGCATAACTCGGACCTCTACCGTACGGCCTTTCAGAGCACGCTCGTCGAAGACGCGGGACTGCCCATGGATTTCACCGATGAGGAAAAGCTGATCAGCTACGAAACCCTCAAGCACTACAAGATCCTGCTCATCTTCCGCAATGGCACACGGCACCCCGGCGGTTACAGTAACATTCAGGGCAAGATCGTCAGCGTCCCTCCGCTTCAGAAGAAACTCGACCGCACTTTCGTCGCCACTATTACCGACGAGCAGTGCAAAGACATAAAACGTTGGGTGGAGGAAGGCGGCTCGCTCTGGGCGTGGCACAACAACAGCCGCCTGTCACTGATGAGAAAGGATTATCGCGACGTCCAGGGCGCCACCATTCTCGGACATCCGCCAATCCGGCCGTTCAAGGTGAAGATCGTCAATCACGATCACCCGATCACGAAGGGTGTTGACGACTTCGTGGTCACGGACGAGCAGCACTTCCTGGTGTACGAGAAGGACCCCAAGTACGTACTGGCGGTCAGCGTCAATGAAGATAACCTGACCTATACGGACCGGAATGGGAAGCCGAGCACTTCCTGTGAAGCGGTGTGGGCCTACGACTATGGCAAGGGCCGCGTCTGTTTCATGGCTCCCGGGCACGACTTAACGGCCTTGTGGAACCCGGAGTACGAGAAAATGCAGAAGAACGCGGTAAAGTGGCTTCTGCATCAATCCTAGACGAGTGAGCAGCTATCTTAAGGATGAGAACTATGATGACACGGCGCGATATGTTAGGAACCCTGGGCGCATTGGCAGGCGCCCTGGGGCGGGCGGCCGATCGGCTGCCCGCCAACAAGAACGTGAAGTGGGGATTGGGGTCGAACCTCTGGAATTCCTTCAAGGGGTCGAAGTTCACCGACATCCTCGACGTGATGCACGACACCGGGTTTATCGGTCTCCGCTTGACGCAGTTCCCCAGGATTCTGGAGACCTACAGCATCACCACGGAACAGATGGAAGCGGAAGTTTCCAAGCGCGGGCTGCACGTCGTGACGATTTCATTCAACGGCCAGGCGCAGGATGCGTCCAAGCGCAAAGAAGTTCTGGACAGCGCCAAGGTGGCCATGACCTTCCTCAAGAATTTCGGCGCCGAGCGGCTGGTGGTGTTTTCGCCGAATCGGAATGCGGGCGCGGCCCCGGACGCTTTCAAAACGATGTGCGAGTGCTACAACCAACTGGGCGAAGTGGCCGGAGAAATGGGATTCAAGGCGGGCCTGCACAACCACATGGGGCAGATGGTGCAGAACGAAGATGAACTGGACCGGTGCATGCAGATGACCGATCCCAAGCTGTTCTGGCTGTCGCCCGATACGGCGCACCTTCACCTGGCCGGCATGGACTCGGCGAAGATCCTGGACCGGTACAAGAACCGGCTCATGCTGGCCGACTACAAAGACGCCAAGCGGGGCGAAGGCAACTTCCTCCAGAACATCTACGACCTGGGCGATGGAGACGTAAATTTTCCGGCCTGCCATCGCGCGCTGAAAGCGGCCGCGTTCAAGGGCTGGCTCATCGTGGATCTGGACGTGGCCCGCAAAGGCCCTCGCGTCAGCTATGAACGGTGCGGAGCGTACGTGGTGAACACGCTGGAGTCGATTTATGTCTGACGTTTCGCGGCGGACTTTCCTCGGAACCACGCTGGCGATGAGCACGCTCGCGGCCGTCGACTACCGCATCATCGATTCCCACGTTCACACCTGGAAGCACGACCCCGAGTTTCCGTTTGCCCAGGGGGCGAATGTCCCCGAGCGCGACGCCGCGCCGGAAACCCTGCTCGAGCTCATGAAGGCCAACGGGGTTTCGAAGACCGTGATCATCCAGGTGATTCATTACCGGTACGATAACCGCTTTCTGGCGCACGTGCTGAAGCAGTATCCGGGGACGTTCCAAGGTGTGTGCCGCGTGGACCCGTTGGACCCGGCCGCGCCGGACCACCTGTCGCAGCTCACCGGGCAGGGATTCCACGGAGTGCGGCTCAGCCCGGGCGCCGGCGCTTCCGGCGACTGGCTGACAGGGCCGCTGATGCCCCCGCTGTGGAAGCGCTGCCTGGACCTCAAAGTGCCGATGACGGTCCTGGCCCCCGTCGGACGCATGCCGCAGGTAGCTCAGTTACTAGAGAAGCTTCCCGATTTGACGGTGGTGATCGACCACATGGCCGATTGCCCCGTCAACCAGCCGCAGGAGCTCGAAAAGCTCATCGCGCTGAAGCGCTTCCCGAATGTGTTCGTCAAGATTTCGCACACCTGGTCGCTTTCGCGCCAAGACTATCCGTGGCTCGATTCGCAGGAGTTGGTGAAGCGGCTGCATGCAAGCTTCGGCCCGCAGCGGCTGATGTGGGGCACCGACTGGCCGATCATCGAGGGCCGGGCGAAATATCCGCAGGCGCTCACCGTGGTCCGCGACGACATGAAATTTCTCAACGCCGACGACAAGAGCTGGATGCTCAGCAAGACCATCGAGCGCGTCTGGCCGTTCGCCGCATAGGCGCGGCCGACTCACGCCCGCGCGACGATGCCCTTGCTCTTCACCGGAAGCTGGTCCACCACGCTCCGCGATGCTCCGAAATTGTCCTCGAGCAGCGACGCCGGGTTGGCCCCCAGCCACGCCGTCAGCGAGATCTCCTGAAATAAGCCGCTGTTGAACAGGTTCAGGATCTGGGTGGGCTCGTCGCCGATCTGTTCCACGTAGTGTCCAAAACCCTGCGGGATGAACGCCACGTGGCCCTTTCCGAATTCTTCTGTGCGCACTCGCCCGTGCGATCCGAAGATCCGCACGCGCGCCCGCCCGCTCACGTAATACTGCCATTCGTCGGCATGCGGATGCCAATGCATCTCGCGCAGCGCGCCCGGCTTTAGGTCCATGCGAACGGCCGTGAGTGTGGTCTGAATCGGAAACTCGACCGACGAGACGATGCGCTCCTCGCCGCCCGGGAACATCACGGGCGTCGCGTCTCCCAGGCGGTACTTGTGGGAGAACTGCGAAGGCTGCACCGCGTCGTTGCGCAGAGTCGTGATGGGCCCCGGCACCCGGCCCGTCCCGATGTACACTTCTTTCTTCGGGAAGCGGGCGAGCGCGGAAGCCGGTGTTCCCAGGTTGCGGCTGAGGATCTCGGGAGGCGTGTTGGCCATCCAATCGGTGATGCTGAACGTGCCGAACTCGGAGAAGTGGCCGTTGTCGAATACCAGCAGAAAATGGCATTCTCCGGGGCCCAGGCCTTGCAACGCGTGGCCGTGCCCGCGCGGGAAGTACCATGTGTCGCCCTGCTCGAAATCCGCCACCTCGGCCTGTCCGTTGGGAGAAATCACCGTGACGCGGCAACGTCCTTCGATCATGTATGCCCACTCCGCCGCCAGCGAATGCCAGTGCAGCTCCCGGATGGCGCCGGGCTTGAGCCGCATCGACACCCCCGCCAGGCTCTGCGAAATGGGAAACTCCGCAACGGTGGCTTCCTTGGCTGAGCCGCCTTCGCCCGTCCAGTGAGTCTGCGCTTCCAGATCGTACTTGAAGTTCGGCAGGCCCTCCGATTCCCCGGCGGGCGGCGCCGCTTCCGCGGTGGAGGCCGCGGCCCCCGCCAGGCCCGCCCATGCGATCCCTTCGAAAATCCCGCGACGGCTCCAGCCGCGTCGGCTTCCCTTGTCTTCCATAGCCCCTCCTTTCGCGCCGGCCGCCACGGCAACGAATCCGCGCGGCCGGAATGTCTCTTTGGGTGAGCATATCACCAGTCCGGGGTCCGTGGAGTTTCACGTCCGCGGAGGGCTGCCCGATCGCAAGCGCTCGACGTAGGCCTGCGCGGATTTACGAATGGTGCCGCCATCGTGGAACAGCCACAGGCGCGTGGCGTACCAGTCGATCCGGAATTCGCGACCTTCCCCGAGCAACCCCATCGGGCGGCCTTCGAAGATGTCGTGCAACACCGCGTGTAAAAGCTCGTGCACGCAGGTGTTGACCGAGAGAAACGGTATCTGGTGGCAATGGGCGTGCTCCAGCGCGACCATGCACATGTGGTACCCACGATAGCTCGTGGCAAAACCGCTCAAGGCCCGGCCGCCGTCCCATTCCATGGGAATGCGATCCGTGATGACGAGGTTGACTACGCCGCGCTCGAGTCCCGTGACCACGGGTTCCCCGCCGGGGGGCCTGCAGACGTCGCCTGCTCGCAGACTGCTCTGGAGGCGAATGCCGCACCGTTCGAAGTCGCGGACAGCCTGCGGCCAGATGCGCGACCAGAAATGTTGGACCGGCTCCGGGCTCCACTGCACGCGGCCGTCCAGCACGAGTTGAACCGGCACGATCAGCGGGACCCGCGTGACCGTTTGCGCCGCTCCCGCCGCCACCGCTATCGAGAAGAATTCCCGTCGCGTCATGTTTCCCTCCATGGACTTCCGATGCTCTAATGTACTATTCAACTAATACACTAGTCAAGTGGTATTTTCGCTGGTAGCCGCCCCGCAGCGGGCCGCCTCGCTGGCTGTTAAGATCCCAGTTGAGGCTGGACGTCGGGAGGCGCCCCATGTTGAAACTTACGCTTCAATCCAGTGGAATGTTTTTGCCGGCAGCGGTTCTCTGCGGCCTGGCAGTTCTGACCGTCGTGGCGCAGGCGCAGGAGACCAGGCTCCGGGTGATCGCTTTTGGCGCCCACCCGGACGATTGCGACGGAAAATTCGCCGGCACGGCCGCCAAATTCGTCAAGGCGGGGGCCGCTGTGAAATTTGTATCGGTCACCAACGGAGATGCTGGCCACCAGGAGATGGGCGGCGGTGAGTTGGCGCGGCGCAGGTACGCGGAGACCCAGGAATCCGCGCGCCGCCTGGGCATCGCCGAGTACGAAGTCATGAACAACCACGATGGCGAACTGATGCCCACGCTCGAAGTGCGGCGCCAGGTCATCCGCGCCATTCGCCAGTGGAAGGCCGACATCGTGCTCTCACCGCGGCCCAACGACTATCACCCGGACCATCGGTACACCGGCGTGCTGGTGCAGGACGCGGCCTACATGGTGGTTGTGCCCAACATCGTCGCCGAGGCTCCGGCATTGCGCAAGAACCCCGTCTTTCTTTACTACGAAGATAATTTCCAGAAGCCCGCGCCGTTTCGCCCCGATGTGGCGGTCAGCATCGACGACGTTTGGGATACCAAGCTCAGCGCCCTGGACGCGCAGGTTTCGCAGATGTACGAATGGCTGCCCTGGGTGGCGGGCAACCTGGACCAGGTGCCCAAGGACCCGGCGGCGCGCCTGAAGTGGCTCCACCAAACGCGCGGGGGACGCGTCCCGGCGGCGGTCCGGGCCGCTCTGGAGAAACGCTATGGCGCCGAGCAGGGGCAGAAGATCCAGCACGCGGAGTCCTTCGAGCTGTGCGAGTATGGCCGCCGGGCCAGCCCCGAGGAGCTGCAGAAGCTGTTCCCGAAATAAGGAACGGATCGGCGGCCACCGGCCGCGAAAGAGGAGACTTCGACATGAGCAGCAAGACATCGACCCGCCGCGACTTCCTGACCCGCGAAGTGGCGGCTACCGCCGCGGCGCTTTCCGCGGCGTCCAACGCGGCCGCGGCAAAGATCCCGGCCAGGACTTCCGGGCGCGTGCTGGGAGCCAACGACCGCATCAACATCGCCTTCATCGGCAACGGCATGCAGTTTCAGACGCTGCTCCAGGTCTTCAAAAACCGCAAGCAGCAGAAGAGCGACGTGGAGTTCCTCGCGGTGTGCGATGTCTGGGAGCCGCGGCTGGCCTACGCGCAGAAACAGTCGGGAGCGGAGAAGACCTATCGCGACTATCACGAGGTGCTGGGCCGCAGCGATATCGACGGCGTCGTTCTGGCGGTGCCGGACCACTGGCACTATCCCATGGCGCGGGAGGCACTGCTCGCCGGCAAGGACGTCTACCTGGAAAAGCCCATGACCCACACGCTGGACGAAGCGACCAAACTGAATGACCTGGTCACTCAGACCAGTCGCATCCTGCAAGTGGGCGGCACGGGGCCGGCGACGCGTTTGTACTGGAAGGTCAACGACTACGTCAAGGCCGGCAAAATGGGCAAGATCCTCTGGGGGCTCATCAGCTACAACCGCAACACCCGCACGGGCATGTGGGACTACCCGATTCCGGGAGTGGGCGACGATTCCTGGCCCGATGCTGCGGTCACGCCCGAGAACCTGGACTGGCGCATGTGGCTGGGCCAGGCGCCCAAGCGGCGGTTCAGCAAGGAGCGCTATTTCCGCTGGCGGAAATTCTGGGACTACTCCACCGGCAATGCGGGCGACCTGCTGTACCACCGGCTGGGCATGATGTCCACCATGATCGGTTTCGATTTCCCCACGCGCGCGGTGGGGCTGGGCGGCGTGTACGTGCAGAAAAACCGCGAGGTTCCCGACACCTACATGACCACCATCGAATATCCGGGCGACTACTGCGTCAACATGATTTCGTGCATGGGGAACGCCACATCGGCGCCGGTGACCGTCTACGGGAACTGGGCCACGCTGGAAGTGTTGGAAGGGCAGGCCGCCATGAGCGCGATGGGCGATCAACGTCGTGCGGCGCCCGCGCCTTCCGGACCCGGGCAGGCCCGCCCCCGCGCGGTGGCCGTGGTGAAAGCCGAACGGGACTTCCAGGCGGAATTCAAGCAGGCCAACGAGGGCCAGACCGAGGTCACCATTCTCTCCGAGGCCGGGCCCACGCTGGGCGACAACTGGCTCGACTGCATGCGCAGCCGCCAGTCGCCGGTGTACAACGTGCTGCGCGGATACCAGGTGATGGCCGGCATCGCGCTCGGTGTGGAGTCCTATCGCAGCGGCCGTGTGGCCGCGTTCAATCCGGTGAAGCGGGTCATGTCCGCAACCCCGCCGCCGCACAAAGAGTATCCGCCACAGGAGGCGTAGAATGAGATGGCGATTGGTCCTGACGGTTCTGGCGTCGATGCTGGCGGCGTCCGCCGCCGCGCAGACATCCGATGGATGGAAGTTGGTGTGGTCCGACGAGTTCGACAAGGACGGCAGGCCGGATCCCGCCAAGTGGACCTACGAAACGGGATTCGTGCGCAACCAGGAGCTCCAGTGGTACCAGCCTGAGAACGCCTGGTGCGAGAAGGGGATGCTGATCATCGAAGGCCGGCGGGAGCGCAAGAAGAATCCCAACTTCCAGGAGGCCAGCGGGAACATGAGGACCGGCCGCGAATACGCCGAGTACACGTCGGCGAGCGTCACCACCAGGGGGATTGCGAGCTGGCGCTACGGACGGTTCGAAATGCGCGCCCGCATCGATACGCGCGCCGGGCTGTGGCCGGCGTTCTGGTCGTTGGGCGTGGAGGGACGCTGGCCCAACAACGGTGAGGTCGACATCATGGAGTATTACCGCGGCACGCTGCTGGCGAACCTGATCTGGGCGGGACAGGGCCGGACGACATCGTTTACGAAGCGCAAGCCCATCGCGTCGTTCGAAGACAAAGATTGGTCGAGTAAGTTCCATGTATGGCGGATGGACTGGGACGAGAACCGGATCGTCATCAGCGTGGATGGGGAAGTGTTGAACGACTCCGACCTGAACCAGGCGGCCAATCCGGATGGCAAGAACGGATACCGGCAGGCGCAATACATCATCCTGAACCTGGCGATCGGCGGGACGGCGGGCGGCGATCCTTCCGCCACCGAATTTCCGGCGCGCTTCGAAGTGGACTACGTGCGGATCTATCAGAAGCAGTGACGCGGTTGTTACTGAGCCGCGACCGAAGGGGTTCAACCCACTATCCGCGTTCATCGGCGTTGATCTGTGGCTCAAAAATTGTTCCGCTCAGAAGTGGACCCGGAGACCGAACTCCATCTGACGCGGCGTGTTGCCCTGGCTGGTGATGCGGCCAAACGTCGCCGGGCTGCTCATATTCAAGCTCCCGTTGCTCGGTTGCATGTGGTTCAGGACGTTGGTGAACTCGAAGCTGAGCGTGGCGCCGACACGCCCCTCTTTCCAGACACCGGCGTCCTTCAGCACCGTCGCATCCAGGTTGAAGGTGCGCAGGCCCCGGAGGTTGTAAACAGCGGAGAGAACGTCCACCCGCCGAGCATGTGGCCCAACACTCCGCGTTGGCCCTTGTCGACCGGCGGAGCATAGTAAAAGGCCAGGTTGTACTGGAGCTTGACGTCGAACCCGTTAGGCCCGTAGTCGGCGTGCATGTCCCAGGGGTTGAGCGCGGTGTTGGAGCTGTTGTACTGCGCTAGTGGCGCAGTGCCCAGCGTGCGGCCCCAGGTGAAGTTGGAGACCATGGTGCGGCCCCAGGACCCAGGAATCTTACAGCACCCGCCGTTCAGTTAAGCCCACCGTGCGGGAGTTGGCGCGCGCGATCGATGCGGCGTGGCGTCGCCGGGCTGCGATATACTGGCCTCGGAAAACTTGTTCGGGAGGCCCAATGCTGAGTTCTCGCTTCTCGCGCCGGGACCTCGGGAAAGCCCTGGGCACGCTGGCGGGAGGTTCCTTACTTTACCCTGCCGTAGGATGCAGGCAGCCCGCAATGTCCGGCAACAAAGAAGCCGCTAGTCAGGCCGGCGGCCCCGCGGATTACACCCTGACAATCGCCGTCAAGCCGGTGGAACTGGCATCCAATCGCATCGTCTCCACGACTACCTACAACGGTCAATTCCCGGGGCCATTGCTCCGCTTCAAAGAAGGCCAGCCAGTCACCATCGACATCAACAACCAAACCGACACGCCCGAACAATTGCACTGGCATGGGCAGTTTCTCCCCACCGATGTCGATGGCGCAGCGGAAGAAGGCACGCCATTCATTCCCCCTCATGGAAGCCGCCGCATCACGTTCGCCCCGAGGCCTTCCGGGTATCGCTTCTACCACACCCACGTCCATGCGGGCGCGAATCTGAGCGCGGGACAGTACACCGGCCTGGTTGGTCCCGTATATATCGAGCCGAAGAGCAACCCCGGAAACTATGACCGCGAAGTCTTCCTGACTCTCAAGGAATTCGAACCCACACTTAGCCGCGGCGGAGACATGGCCATGGACTTTCTGTTGCCCTCGGCGACGGTAAAAGAGCTGAAGGATCCCGGCGAGAACGCCATGAACGCCTCGCTAGCCAAAGGCATGCCTCACGGATTCGAGGTCGGATACGGTTCTTTCACGATCAACGGGCGGATGCTGGGCAGCGGTGAACCGGTCCGCGTGAAGCCCGGCGAACGTGTGCTCTTCCACGTCCTCAACGGGAGCGCGACCGAGATCCGCAGCCTTGCTTTGCCCGGACACACTTTCACGGTTGTGGCGATGGATGGCAATCTGATCCCCAAGCCGGTGAAAGTGCCGGGCCTCTGGTTAGGGACAGCCGAGCGGGTCTCCGCCATTGTCGAGATGAATCACCCGGGCATTTGGATCATGGGTGATATGGCGGACGATGACCGGCAGCACGGCATGGGTACGGTGGTCGAATATGCCGGCCAGAAGGGGAAACCGAAGTGGGTCGCTCCCCAGCCGTTCCACTGGAACTATACTCAGTTCGGAAATCCGGGAGCGGCCGTTCCAGAGCCGGATCAGGTCTTCGAAATGACCTTTGCCAAGCAAAACGCCGCCGAGGGCGGCTTCAATCGGTGGACCATAAACGATGTCGCGTTTGCCGAAGATCACATGCGGCCCATGCGGCCGATGTTTCGCGTCTCTCAGGGCAAACGGTATCGGTTGCGCATGCGGAACTCGAGCGACGACATCCATCCCATCCACCTTCACCGCCACAGTTTCGAGCTGACGAGTGTGGCTGGACAGAAGACGTCCGGCGTCGTCAAGGATGTCGTCATGGTCGGCGGCTACCAGGTGGTGGAGGTCGATTTTGTCGCGGATGATCCCGGCCTGACGCTGTTCCACTGTCATCAACAGGTGCACATGGATTTCGGCTTCATGGCCCTGTTCGAATACGTCTAGCGCTACTGCTTGTCGAACACCAGCTTTTGCTGGCCTTCACCCATGGAGCTCTTGAAGGTGCGGATCATGGTCAGCGTCTTGCCGTCGGCCGAGAGCGTCCACTTGTCCTGCATGGTGAATTCGTTGTCGCCGAACTGACCCTTGGTGTCGATCTCGAGCGTGTCGCCGTCCCACTTCAGCGTGCTCTTCATGGGATTGCCGAACATGTCGTTGGTGCACTCTTTGCCGTCGGTGGTGTAGTTGGCTTCGAACTCGAAGTCGCCCTGGCCCCCGGACTGTTTGGTGGCGTTCTTCAGCTTGGGGTCTTCGTGGGTGATCTTGCTGCTCATGCTGTTGGGCGCCGGCATCTGGCCGAACTCGCTCTTGGAAGTGTTCAACTTCCATTCACCGGAAAAATTCGGCTTGGCCAGGGCGGAGAGCGCCGCCAGCGAAAGGACCGCGAGGATTGCGGCAAAACGTCGAAATGTCATGCGGTGGTTCCTCATGCCGCATTGTAGCCCACGGCGTGCGGATCGGCTGGCGCCGCCCATGACCTTCGTTGGGGTTCCATAACCGAAGTTAACACCCTCTCATCTCCTTGGAGGACTTGTTCATACGGTCACTGCCCGGATACTTTTGGGGCATGGATTGTTCGGACGCGACCATGACAGGCGATTCTCAAACTCTATCCCAACGTCTCACCCAAGGGCGGATGTCGGCTTTAGAAACATTGCATTACGCCACTCTGCTGAGCGATGCGCTGCGTCGCATCCATGACGAAGGCTGCGCTCACGGGGCTCTCACACCCGCATCGGTGATCCCCACCGCCTCCGGTCTCCGGTTGCTTCCGGCTGCGCCTGGCGACGTCGAAGCCGTCACGCCGTACCTCGCCCCCGAGCGGCTCCACGGCCACGCACCCGATACCTGCACGGACATCTTCGCCTTCGGCGCCGTGGTGTACGAGATGTACACCGGCAGCCGCGCGTTTCAAGGCGGCACACCGGACGCGTTGGCCGAGTCGCTCTCCAGGAGCACGCCGCCGTGTCTGGACCACCTCGGCCTGGATCGCCTGGTCCGGGCCTGCCTGTGCAAAGACCGGGCAGCGCGAATGCAGCGCATGCAGCAGGTGAGGATGGAGCTGAAACTCCTGGCTGCCTCCGAGCGCCGCTCGGAACCCGGTGTCGCGCTGCGCCAGACCCAGATCGAAGCCGCGTTGCGCGCCGAAATCCAACAGCTCGAAACGCGCTGGGCGTCCCGGTTCGAGCAGCAGCAGGAGACCGTGACTGGTCTGCAGCTCGCCCTGGCCGAAGCACGCTCCGGATTGGAGCAGCAGCACGGGACCGTGACCGGTCTGCAACTCGCGCTGGCCGAAGCACGGTCCGGATCCGAGCGGCAGCAGGAGGCAGTGACCGGCCTCGAGCGTTCGGTTGCCGAAGCACGCTCCGGATTGGAGGCGGCTTCCGAAGCATTGAAGGCCACCAGCACCCAGCTCGGTGAGATGGATGGCCGGGTTGCCGCCGTCCAGGAGCGCCTCGCCGGAGCCGAACAGGCCGCCACCGGTGTGCGCGGCGAAATGACGGAAATTCAATCGAAGCTGGCGGACGAGATTCGCGGCCTGTGTCAGAAGGTCGATGCGCAGGCTGCCGCCATCCAATCCGCCCGCAACAGCGTAACCCGTACCGACGACCTCGTGGAGCGCGTGGTCGATGCCCTCGAATTCCTGCAAAGCACCGTCCTGGAGCAGTCGGGCGACCGCATGGCGCTGGCCAGTTAGCCTTGGGCGATCAGCAAACGGCAGGCCCGGCAACGCCCGCCCGCGGATTCGTGTGGCCGTCCGCGGGTTCGCGCTGTTCCATGCCGGAAGAACCGCCGGACAGCAGTTCCCGGATCACCCTGTTGGTCGTCGATTTGGACTCCACGTAGTCGATTCCGGGGGCTGTGATCCCGTAGCTCGAGTTCTCCTCCATGGTGATATAGCCACTCGCCCGGAGGTACCAAATCGCGAAGTTCAAGTGCTCGCGGGGGAAACCCATGCGCTGCTCCAGCTCCAGGACCGAGATCCCGGGCTGATGTTCGTCGGTGCGCCGCCGGTTGTAGAGGATCGACAGCACGCCCAGGCGGCGGTTGCTCTCGCCCTCGATTCCCAGCACGAAGTCCTCGAGTTCGAATATCGGAAGGGGCTCGGCCTCGCGATTGATGCGGGCCCCATCGTACTGGGCGCGCTGCGCCGGATCGGAAAGGACTTGGTATGCCCTCTGCAACTGCAGGAATCGCTCGACGTCGCCCGTCCTGGGATTGTCCGGGTGAAATCGCGTTGCCATCATCCGATAGACCCGATGGACGGTTTCCATCTCGGCATTCGGGCTGATCTGCAGAACCTCGTAATAGTCTGCCGCTTGTTCCATTTCCTGCTCCTTCGTGCTTGGAAACGATTATGCGGCAGCGTAGTCCTCGAGGGACAGTTCCAAAAGGACACCCGCGGTACGCCGTTACTCTTGGAAGATCTAGTACTTACGAGCCAAAACCAGGACCGCCGGCGCGGTCGCTGGTGTCCCGCGATGCCATTATTTCAGCCGGCGTGGCGTTCCTGATCCGGCCGGGGCTTTCACTTTCGCGGTTCGAACTTCACCTCAACCTCGGTACTCACCTTGACTGGGTGGCCGCCGCGGACCGGTGGCTGATAAGTGAACTGGGACCACGGCACAGCCTCGCAGAGCTGCACCCCGGTGTCGAGTTCCGAGATTTTCCCTTTCGAGTTGATCACGACTTTGCAACGAACCGTTCCCCCCGCTGGATCCCAAAGGGGTGCCGGTTGAACGGTCGGACCCTCGGTCAGTAAAGCCTTTTGTTTATCCGCCGCAACCGGGACCTCGGGGATGTTCTTCTCCTCGGCCGCGGCGGGAGCGGCGCTGCTATCCGTAGCCGTAACGAGCCGTATCCGCGTAACCAGAAATAAGGGTCTGGCGGGATACCGGTTCACCCTGGCGCGCACCAGCGAGACAGTCGCATCGATGTCGTCGAAGGCCAGGTTCGTCCAGGCCGCCGTGACGGCACGCTGGCAGCTTGCCTGGAGCGGATAGCCGTTCTTGCCCTGGTCCGGATCGCCCATCTCGTCAATGACCTTTTGCGCGTAGATGCCCTCGGCAACATACTCGTCTCCGTGGACTATCTCAACGTGCGTCCTCAAGAACAGGCGGTACCGGCGCAAGCCTTCCCAAAGGTACACAGAAGGTCCGCCCGCGTTCAGAGCGGCATCGGTCGCCCCGCCGCCCGTTTCCTCCAGAACCTGGGCCTTTCCCTGGATTTTGTCGAGCGCGATCCTGCCTTTCGTGGATTCTTTTTCTGGTGGGTTGGTGGAGCATCCGCCCAATGCGGCAATCGTAAGTATGAGAAAACCCAAAATGCATGCGTTGCGGTTCATCTGTCGTGCCCTCGCTTTCCAGACGTTTGCGTCCGCATCTGAAGGTATCACGGCGCATGATCGCTTACAACGGCTCCGTCGCCCATTCGTCCCCGCGCCTGCCACGCCGGTTTTTGACGGGCCCGAACCTTCTGTCTGGGTTGGGAACGATGTATGGCGTTACCGGGAAGTGCAGCCATGCCGCCTCCCGGAGAGTCCGATTCCGGCCCGGGGTTCTCCGCGCGCCGCCGCTTGTCCCACGTGACGGCAAACCGTCAACTTGCATGGTAAACACTACGCCGTCAGGGAGGATCTGGCCCGCGCTGGACCTTATCGCGGCACGTGACTGAGAAGCTGACTCGGAAGAATCTTGTTTGGCTGCGATTCGCTCTGGAAGTCTATTCTGGCCGGACGAATCTCGTCGAGAGTATCCAGTGAGGCCGCCGCGGGATTTGCTATTCGTATCGAAGGGCTACAACCGGATCGACCTTGGAGGCGCGCAACGCGGGGAGGCAGCAGGCCAGGAATGCCGCGGCGGCCAGAACACCGCAGACGACGGCGAACGTGGGACCATCGGTCGGCGCGATTTCGTAGAGGAGAGACCCCATGACGCGCGTCAGGCCGAGGGCGGCGACGGCCCCAACCGCAATTCCAGCCGCCGCAATCGCCATTCCCTGCTGCACTACCATACGCACCACTTCGCCTCTGCGCGCGCCGAGCGCCATCCGCACGCCGATCTCGTGCGTGCGCTGGGCCACGGCGTATCCCATCACTCCGTAGATTCCGACCACTGCCAGCACCAGCGCCACGGCAGCGAAGATGCCGAGCAGCAGAAGATTGAAGCGTCGCGGGGCGATGGAGCCGGCGAGTGCCTGTTCGAGAGTCTGGACATCGTAAACAGGCTGCGTGCGGTCCAGGTCTCGAATGAGCTTGCGGATGGCCTCGGCCATCGCGGAGGCATCGCCCGCGGTGCGCACCATGATGTCCATCGAGCCCACATAGATGGCCTGACGATAAGGTATGTAAGTTTCGGGAGCGGGCTTCGCGTCGAGCTTGGCGTATCGCAGGTCCGCCACCACTCCCACGATGGTTGCCAAGGACTCTTGGGTTGGGGAAGAGGCCGGCGTCGTCATACGGCGGCCGAGCGGATCGGCCTTGCCGAACACGGCGCGGGCGAAGCTCTCGTTGATCATGACCGCGGGTGACGGCTCGCGGCCGGTAAGCCAGCGGCCGGCCACCAGACGCATGCCCATGGCCTGGAAGTAGCCGGCGGATACCGAGTGATAGGTCGCGTGAGGCGTCTCCTGCTCCGGGAATTGGATTCCTTCCACCCTGACGATGCCACGGACCGGCACATTCGTAATGGCGGCGGCAGAGACACCGGGCGCCGCACTCACACGATCGAGGAGGCGGTCGAAATAAGCGATTTGCGCTTCGCGGGCGCGATACGACGGACCCGAGAGTGCGACCTTCATCGTCAGGATACTCTCCGGCGCGAAGCCGGGCGGATGGGCGCTCATGCGCCAGAAGCTTCGGATCATCAGACCGGCGCTCGCCAGCAGCACCAGCGTGACCGCTAATTCACCCGCCATCAGGAAACGGCGAATGGCGATTCGGGATGCGCCCGGCGATACCGTAGAGCCGCCATCTTTGAGCACACAGGCGAGACTGGCGCGGGACACTGAGATTGCCGGGCCGAGACCGAAGAGGATGCCGGTAGCCATCGATACCACAAGGGTGAAGCCCAGGACCCTGAGGTCAATAGCCGCTTCGCCGAGACGGGGAACGGCATGCGATCCGAACCTGACCACGGCGCCGAGCGTGAGGCGCGCGAAAAGCAGTCCGGCCGCGCCTCCGATGAGCGCGAGCACGATGCCTTCGGCGAGCATTTGTGCAATCATGCGGACACGGCCGGCCCCGATGGCGGCGCGGATGGCGATCTCCCGTTGCCGCGAGGTCGCGCGCGCCAGCGTCACGTTGGCGATATTGGCGCAGGCAATCAGCAGTACGAACGCAACGGCCGCGAGCAACACCAACAACGCTCGCCGCGATTCGCCTACGAGCCGTTCTTGCATCGGAAGTACCCGAAGCTTCAGCGAGTCCGACATGGCGGCGGGATAGCGGCGTGCAATATCGCGCTGAATGGCTTCCAGCTCGGCGGCAGCCTGAGACAGATGTACGCCCGGCCGTAGTTTCGCCACCACGCTCACGAGTATCCGGTCTGCTCTGCGGTCTTGCGGATCGAGGAACTCGGGAATGTAAGCTTCGATCTCACCAATATCGGGACCCAGACCCTCTAGCGGCAGCGCAAAGCGATAGCTCTCGGGCAGCACCCCGCAGATGGTGAATGGCTGGCCGCCGAGTACGACCGGCTTGCCCACGATATCCGGATCGCGGCCGAAACGGCGTCCCCACAGTCTGTGGGTGATCAGAATGACATTGCGGTCGGCCGTGGTGAACAGGCGTCCCCTCTCCGGCCGGGCGCCGGTAATCGCCAGAAATTCATCCGATGCTGCGATGCCGCCCACCTGGTCGGCCTGCGAGCCGAAATCCATCGACGCGCTGAAGTCGCCGTACGGGACCATCTTCTCGAAGGAATGGGATCGCGCCTTCCAGTCGAAGTAGTCGGCCGCACGGACGGCTTCGAAGTGCGGCCACTGGCTGTACTCCGCCAGCCAGACCAGGCGGTCGGCATCCGGGTACGGGAGGGGATTGAGCAGCACCGCATTCACGACGGTGAAGACGGCGGTATTCATCCCGATCCCTAGCGCCAGGGTCAGGATCGCGACCGCCGCAAAGCCGGGATTGCGGCTGAGTACTCGAAAAGCGTAGCGGGCGTCCTGGAGCAGGCGATCCACCCAGACGGCGTGCCACACTGACCAGGTATCCTCCGCGATGCGGGTGGTATTGCCGAACTTTCTCAGCGCGCCGGCGCGGGCCGCTTCGGGCGTCATGCCGCGGTCGATGTTGTCACGTGTTTCGTGCTCGATGTGCTCCTCGATGTCGCGCCGGAGTTCGTCGAAGTTCATGATTTACCCTCCCCGCCCGCGGGCCGCAGGATTCCGGCGATAGCCCGCGCCAATTTGTCCCATTTAGTGGTTTCGACGGCCAGTTGCTTGCGGCCCTTGGGAGTGAGACGGTAAAACTTCGCGCGGCGATTGTTCTCCGACGCGCCGTCTTCAGCAGCGATCCAGCCGCGCTTAATAAGCCGGTGCAGAGCCGGATACAGCGAACCCTGCTCGACCTGAAGCACGTCCTCAGAGTTGCGCTCGATGGCCTTGGCGATGGCATGTCCGTGGATTGGGCCGAGGAGCAAAGTGCGGAGGATCAGCAGGTCGAGGGTCCCTTGCAGTAGCGCGACACGCTCATCTTCGTCTCGAGTAGACATTCTAGGTCAAGCATAGGTGCCACACCGGTAGAATGTCAAGGGGAAAGCGGGAATCTGAGGCACGCGGTCTAGGACTCGGTCAAACCGCCGGCTGCGGCCTTTTTCAAGGCGTAGTTCCGCCCGCCCACAGAGGGAGCGAGAAACGCCCTTCGAATACTGCCGGGATCATTCCTTCGACTCCTTCTCGTCTGGTTCCTGAAGCGCGAGCAGGGCTTTCTCGGTGTCCCTGACATCCTCGAGAGGCTTCCTGAATTATTCATCCGTCCCGGTGACGGCCCCGCAGGGGCCGTGAAGTTGAGTCACAGAAACTCCACATTTTTATTTCCCCTCGTTTCACCAACTTGAAGATCCCATCCCCCGAACTCCGCTCACCGCCATGGTAAGCGTGGAATTGAGAGTGACCTTATGAGACGGCCCATCGCATCGCAAATCCCGCCGCCATCGCCCGTTCTCCGCCCGGCGTCCGGTTCGTCTCTCCGCCCCGAAATCCGGGAGCCGCGCCTGTTAAAAACTCTCCACATGCGTCACCCGTTTTCCACCTTTCCCCGCAACCCTAGGAAACAGAGAAGCTTAGCCGTGCACGATTTGTTGCACCACGTTTGGACGGATTCGTCTCCCGATGCGCCTCCCGGCCCCTGCGGGCGCGGGTTCTCTCCGGGCGGCCAGGAGCTACAATGGCCCCCGGACGGCTTCATACAACCATGAGGATCTTCAATCAGGCAGACCGGCTCGGCTGGGCAGCCATTGTCGCGTTGCTCGCCGCTTGCGCCGTGGTTGCGCAGAACGCGGGCGACCCGCTGGAGCGCGGCTTCGAGAACCCGCCCGACAGCGCCAAACCGCGCGTGTGGTGGCACTGGATGAACGGCAACATTACTAAGGAAGGGATCAAGCTCGACCTGGAGTGGATGAAGCGCGCCGGCATCGGCGGTTTCCAGAACTTCGACGCCGCGCTGGCCACGCCCCAGGTGGTCGAAAAGCGCCTGGTCTACATGACGCCGGAGTGGAAGGACGCCTTCCGCTACGCGGCTACTCTGGCGGACCAGTTGGGGCTGGAGATGGCCATTGCGGGCTCACCCGGCTGGAGCGAGAGCGGCGGTCCCTGGGTTCCGACGGCGCAGGCCATGAAGAAGCTGGTATGGAGCGAGACGCGGGTCGAGGGTGGCCGGCCGTTCACCGGCACGCTGCCCAAACCGCCTTCCACCACCGGACCATTTCAGAACATCCCGCGCGCCGAGCTGTTCTCTCTGTTGGGCCAGACGTCGGCGGCGCTGCCCGAATATTACGCCGACAGCGCCGTCGTCGCCTATCGCGCGCCGGAGAACGACGTGCCGCCCGCGAGCTTGCAGCCCAAGGTGACCTCCAGCGGCGGAGCGTTCGACCTGGCTTCGCTCACCGATGGAGACTTGGCGAAGACCACCGCCTTGCCGATTGCGCCGGTAGGCCAGAAGGCGTGGATCCAGTTCGAATTCGCCGCGCCTCAAACCATCCACGCGGTGACCCTGGTTACGCAAGGTGGCGGGAACCCTTTCGCCGACCGGCTCGGCGGCGCGGACAGCGGGCAGGCCCTGGAGGCCGGCGATGATGGTCAGGACTTCCACACCGTGGCCGCGATTCCCACTGGTGGAGCGGCCGAGCACACCATCGCCTTCGCCCCGGTCACGGCCCGATTCTTCCGCCTGACCCTCCGCACGCAGGCCGCGCCGGCCAACCCCTTCGGCGGTATGGATCTCTCGGGCCTCGCAAATATCATCAGGCTTCCACCGGCGCCTACCGAATATAAGATCGCCGAGCTGGTGCTGCACACGGATGCGCGGGTGAATCGGTTCGAGGAGAAGGCCGCCTTCGCCACCCTGCCCGACCTGTACGCTTTCCCGACCCCGGCATCCGCGCCGGAGGAGGCCATCCGCAAGGCCGGCGTCGCCGACCTGACCTCTCGGATGAAGCACGACGGCACGCTCGACTGGACCCCTCCGGCGGGCCGCTGGGTGGTGCTGCGCATGGGTTATTCCCTGACCGGCGCCAGGAACGCTCCGGCTTCCCCCGAGGCCACCGGGTTGGAGGTCGACAAGCTCAATCGTGGCTTCGTCAAGCAGTATCTCGACAATTACCTGGGCCAGTACAAGGATACGGTCGGCGCGCTGATGGGCAGGCGCGGCGTCCAGTACGTGATTACCGACAGTTGGGAGGCCGGCGTTCAGAACTGGACGGACGACATGATCGCGGAGTTCACGAAGCGGCGCGGCTACAGTCCGCGCCCGTGGCTTCCCGTGCTGGCGGGCCGCGTGGTGGAAAGCGCCGGGGAGAGCGACCGGTTCCTGTGGGACTTCCGCAGAACCATCGCCGACCTGACGGCGGAGTGCCACTACGACCAGATCACCGCGTCCCTGCGCGAGCGGGGAATGGGGCGCTACAGCGAATCGCACGAGTCCGGCCGCGCATTCATCGGCGACGGCATGGAGGTGAAGCGCAGCGCCGCCATCCCCATGAGCGCCATGTGGACCTCCATACCCGGCGTCAACGCCGAGCAGTACGGTTACAACGCCGACATCCGCGAGTCCGCCTCCGTGGCCCACATTTACGGCCAGAACCTGGTGGCTGCCGAGTCTCTCACGGCCATCGGCACCGCGTGGGCGTGGTCGCCCGAGACGCTGAAGCCCACCGCCGACAAGGAACTGGCGATGGGTTTGAACCGCTTCGTCATCCACACCTCGGTGCACCAGCCCGTGTCGGACAAAGTTCCGGGTCTCGGCCTGGGTCCGTTCGGCCAGTGGTTCACGCGGAACGAGACCTGGGCGGAACAGGCCAAGCCCTGGACCACCTACCTGGCCCGCAGCTCCTACATGCTCCAGCAGGGGAAGTTCGTGGCCGACGTAATCTACTTTTACGGAGAGGACTCCAACCTCACGGCGTTGTTCGCCACCAAATCGCCCGACGTGCCCGCCGGATACAACTTCGACTACGTCAACGCCGACGCGCTGGTCAATCGCCTGTCGGTGGAAGGCGGGCGGATCGTCACGCCGTCGGGAATGAGCTACCGCGTGCTGGCTCTCGATCCCCGCGCCCAGCAGATGTCCCTGCCGGTCCTGCGCAAGATACGCGAACTGGTGAACGCGGGCGCCGCGGTGGTTGGTGCCAAGCCCGTCGGCACGCCCAGCCTGGGCGATGACCACAACGAGTTCCGCAGCATCGCGGACGAGCTTTGGGGCGGGGGCAGGGGAGTGCGACCTTTCGGCAAAGGCAAAGTTTACGGCGGCCAGGCGCTGGCCCAGGTGCTGGCCGCTTTGCCCGCGTCGCCGGATTTCGAATACACCAAACCGCGGACCGACACCACCCTCTTGTTTGTGCATCGCAAGCTGGCCGATGGCGACGTGTACTGGGTGGACAACCGGAACGGCCGCATCGAGACCGTGGACGCGACCTTCCGCGTGCAGGGCAAGGCTGCCGAGCTTTGGCATCCCGAAACCGGCCGCGTGGAACCGGCATCCTACCGGATCGCCGCGGGCCGCACCACCGTGCCGCTGCACCTCGATCCCTACGAGGCGGTGTTCGTGGTATTCCGCAAACCGGCCACCGAGCCATCGCGCTCCTTGCCGCAGCAGGTAGAAACTTCGATAGCCGCGGTGGAGGGTCCGTGGGACGTCGGCTTCCAGCCTGACCGCGGGGCTCCCGCGAAGATCGTCCTCGACAAGCTGGGCTCGTGGACCGACAACACCGATTCCGGAGTGAAGTACTTCTCCGGCACGGCAACCTACGCTAAGACGATCCAGGCGCCGCAAGGTTGGTTCGAGGCGGGCGCGCGGCTGTGGCTCGATCTCGGCAGCGTGAAAAACCTGGCGGAGGTGTCGGTCAACGGCAAGAACCTGGGGGTCGTGTGGAAGACGCCGTTCCGCGTGGATGTGACCGGCGCCATGAAGCCGGGCGCCAACACCGTGGAGGTCAAGGTGACGAACCTCTGGGTCAACCGCCTGATCGGCGATGTCCAGCCCGGCGCCGCGAAGAAGTACACCTACACCACGCAGCCGTTCTATCGGGCCAATTCCCCGTTGCTGCCCTCCGGGCTTCTGGGCCCGGTCGAGATCGTCTCCGCCAAATAAGCACATGCGGATCGATCGGCAATACGCCCGCGACATACTCGTGCGGCTGGTCCAGATCAACTCCGTCAACCCGGCGCTGGCCCCCGGCGCGCCGGGTGAGCGCGAGATCGCCGGGTTCATCGCGGGATCCCTGCGGAGCTTCGGCCTCGAAACCGCGATCTTCGAGCCGTCGCCCGGGCGCACCAGCGTGCTGGGACGCCTGCGTGGCGCCGGTGGCGGCCGCAGTCTCATGCTGAACGCGCACTGCGACACGGTGGACGTTGCCGGAATGGCGGAGCCCTTCTCCGGCGCGCTGCGCGGCGGGAAAGTGTACGGCCGCGGGTCGTTCGATATGAAGGGCAGCCTTGCCGCCTGCATGACCGCGGCCAAGGCGTTGGCCGATTCCAGGGCGGGCCTCCGCGGCGATGTCCTGGTGGCGGCGGTGGCGGACGAGGAATACGGCAGCCTCGGCACCAGCGACCTGATCCAGCGAGTCCGGGTGGATGGCGCTATTGTCACGGAACCGACGGCGCTCGACGTGTGCCTCGCTCACAAGGGATACCGGTGGATCGAGGTGGAGATCGCCGGCCGCGCGGCCCACGGCAGCAAGTTCGAGCTGGGCATCGACGCCAACATGAAGATGGGCCAGTTTCTCTTCGGCCTGGCCCGCCTGGAGCGCGAATTGCGCGCGCGGCCGCGGCATCCGCTGGTCGGTCCGCCGTCGTTGCACGCGGCCATGCTCGAGGGCGGCTCGGGCCTGAGCACGTACGCGGCATCTTCGAGCGTGAAGATCGAGCGGCGCACCATCCCCGGCGAGACCGAAGCACAAGCCGTCGGTGAGATCCAGGCAATCGTCGATTCCCTCACGGCGGCGGACCCGGACTTCCACGCCACGGTGCGCCCGTTTTTCGCGAGGGATCCGTTTGAAGTCGCCCCCGGCGCGGCAATCGTGCGGTCGGTGGATCGGGCGGCGGAGAAGGTCCTCGGCCGCCCCGCCGCGCACATCGGCGACACGCCCTGGATGGACGCGGCCCTGTTGCAGGCCGCCGGCGTGGAGACCGTGGTGTTCGGGGCAACCGGCGCCGGCGCGCACTCCGCTGTCGAGTGGGTGGATCTGGATTCCGTCTTGAAGCTGGCGGAGATCCTGGCGGAGGTGGCATCGGACTACTGCGGTTGAACTGCGCGCCGCCGCGCCCCGATGTTACGCTGAAGTATTGCATCGCCATCCTCTCCTGAAGCCCTACCTGGCCCTGGTCGCGGTGTGCATTTTCTGGGGGACGACCTACCTCGGCATTCGCATGTCCCTGGAGACGTTCCCTCCGATGATGCTGGTCTCGGTGCGTTACATCCTCTCCGGTTCCCTGCTGCTCCTGTTCGCCGCGGCGCGCGGCATTTACGTGCCGCGAGGACGCGAATTCTGGATGGCCTGTTTCAGCGGGTTCCTGGTGCTGGGGATCGGCAACGGCGCCCTGGTATACGCGGAAGTGATCATCCCCAGTGGAATGGCCGGCCTGATCATCACTATCTCGCCGTTCTGGCTGGTGGGCGTGGAAGCTCTGCTGCCGGGCGGCGAGCGGCTGCACGCGCCCACCATCGGAGGCATGGCAGTGGGCCTCTTCGGCGCTTCGCTTCTGTTCACTCCCGATCTGGAGTCTCACGGGATCAACCGGAACCTGTTGTACGGCTTTCTGATCCTGCAGATCGGCATGGCCGGCTGGTCGTTCGGATCGATCCTCCAGCGGCGGCAGGTGGGCAAGGCCCACCCGATCATCGCCGGCGGGGTTCAACAACTGGCGGCGGGCCTGATTCTGGCGCCGTTTGCGGCGGCTATCCCGCCGCACCACGTGAACTGGAGTCTTCGCGGGGTGATGGCGCTGTTCTACCTGGTTGTCTTCGGGTCGCTGGTGGGCTACAGCGCGTACATCTACGCGATGGACCGCCTGCCGGTGGCCATCGTTTCGGTCTATCCCTACATCAACGCCATCGTCGCCGTCACGTTGGGGTGGCTGTTCTACCGCGAGCCTTTCGGCATGAAGGAAGCTGTCGCCATGACGATCATCTTCGCGAGTGTGGCGGTGGTCAAGCGCTACGCGCACAAGCCGGCGGCTGGAGCGTGAGGGCTAACTCCGCCCCATCACCTTTGCCCCGAGAGCGCCGCCGGCCATGCTGAAGCCGGTAATAAACAGGAACAGCGCCACCAGCGAAAACAGGAGCATGGCGACAATGCCGGGGCCGCTCTGGAAGAACTGGGTCATCTGCTGCACCGCCGGGTCCTGCGCGGGGAGGTTTTTCAACTGCTCCTGAAAGAGAGCGCCGAGCTTGCCGGATAGAGCGTTGGGAAGCTGCCGCGCGGTGAACACTACGGCCGACAGGCCGAACATCAGGATGCCCGTGATCCAACCCATGCGCACTCCGGCGCCCACATTCAGCAGGCTGCCGGTTTTTTTGCGGTAAAAGAACACCGCGAAAAAGCCCGCGGCGATCCAGTTCAGGAAAGGCAGAAAGCTCAGCACCGTGGCGCTGATGGCCACCAGCAGGGCGATTCGCACGGCCACCGGATTGTGGAAGTTCAGCGGGGCTTCCGCCGGGGCCGGGGCCGTGGCCGTGGCGGGAGTGGGTGGAAGTACGCCGGGGTACTCCTGCGGCCGCGGCGGAACCGCTTCCGGCACGACAATGTCGCGCTGCGGCTTTCCGCACTTGTGGCAGAAGAGCGCGTCCGGAGGCAACTGCGCGCCGCAAGTGCAGAATTCTCCCCGCGCGCCCCGGTCGCGCTGCGCCTTGCCGCACTGGTCGCACGAGAGCGCATCCGGCGCGAGCGGCGCACCGCAAGTATCACAGAAGTCCGACATCATTCTCCCCGTGGGCATCTTCAGTTTGACTCACGGGGCGGCGGGGAAGCAACTGCGGGGCAGGGCTAGCGGAACCGCACCTTGACGTCCGGCTTGTTCTCCAGGTGCGTGGTATCGATGAAACGCACGCGCGCGGGAGCGGCGGTCATGACCACCGACTGGGTGTGGATCCCGTCGCCGGTGAAGCGCACGCCCTGGAGCAGGTTGCCATCGGTGACGCCGCAGGCCACGAACACCAGGTTCTGGCCGGGCGCCAGGTCGGGCGTGTGATAGATGCGGTGGACGTCGCGAATGCCCATCTGCTGCATGCGCTCCTTCTGCGCGTCGTCCTTCACGATCAGCCGGCCGAGGATCTCGCCGTTGAGGCAGCGCAGCGACGCGGCGGTCAGCACGCCCTCCGGCGCGCCGCCCGAGCCCATCACCGCGTGGACCCCGGTGCCGGCCACCGCGGCGGCGATACCGGCGGACAGATCGCCATCGGAGATCAGCCGGATGCGCGCGCCCGCCTCGCGGATGTCGGCGATGAGCTTCTGGTGCCGCGGGCGGTCCAGGACTACGATCACCAGGTCGTCGATGCCGCGCTGCAGGCGCCGCGCGATGGCCTTCAGGTTATGCTTCACCGGCGCGTCCAGATCCACCGCGCCTTTGGCGGCGGGGCCGACGATGATCTTCTCCATGTAGCAGTCGGGCGCATGCAGCAGGCCGCCCTTTTCGGAGGCGGCCAGCACGGTGATGGCGCCGGCGCCTCCCGTGCAGCAGAGGTTGGTGCCTTCCAGAGGATCGACCGCGATATCCACGGTGACCTGGCGATCGGGACTGTGCGAGCCCACCGTCTCGCCGATGTACAGCATGGGCGCCTCGTCGCGCTCGCCTTCGCCGATCACGATGGTGCCGTCGATGGCGATGGTGTCGAGCGAGCGCCGCATCGACTCCACCGCCGCCTGGTCGGAAACCTCAGGATCGCCCATGCCCATGGTGCGCGCCGAAGCGATGGCGGCGTCCTCCACCACGCGAAGCAATTCCAGCGACAGGTCGAACATGTGGTAGCTTTCTCCTCATGGACGATATCACAGTCGTGGTGCTGGCAGATCCTACCGAACCCGAGCTGGCCATGCTGGAGCGGTTGCCGCCCGAAACCAGCCTAGCGGTGGGCGACTCGGCGGAAGCCTTCAGGCGGGCGGCGGCGGACGCGGAGGTGATCTTCAACTGGTCGCTTGCGGGCGATATGCTGCGCGAAGTATTCGGCATGTGTCCGCTGGTGCGTTGGGTGCACACGCGCTCCGCCGGGCTGGACAACATTCTTTTCCCCGAGCTGGTGGAAAGCCCGGTGCCGCTCACCAACGGCTCCGGCGTTTTCAGCGCTCCGCTGGGCGAGTTCGCCATGGCCGCGATTCTGTTTTTCGCCAAAGACCTGCGCCGGATGGTTCGCAACCAAATGGCCGGCCGGTGGGAGCAGTTCGACATTGCGGAGATCGAAGGACAGACGTTGGGGATTATCGGCTACGGCGATATTGGCCGGGCGGTGGCCACGCGGGCCCGCGCCCTGGGGATGCAGGTGGTGGCGGTGAAACGGCAGGGCCCGCCCTTGTACAACGTGGACCCGCTGGTCAGCCGGATCTATTCGCCCGATCGCCGCATCGAGATGATCGCGCGCTGCGATTACGTGGTGATGGCGGCGCCGCTGACCGCGGAGACGCGCGGCATGATCGGGGAGCCCGAATTCGCGGCCATGAAAGCCAGTGCGGTGGTCATCAATTTAGGCCGCGGCCCGGTGATCGATGAAGCGGCGATGGTGCGGGCACTCTCCGCGAGGCGCATTCGGGGCGCGGCGCTCGACGTGTTCGACCAGGAGCCGCTGGCCGAAGGGCACCCGTTCTACCAGTTGGACAACCTGCTGCTCTCGCCGCATTGCGCCGACCACACGCCCGACTGGCTGGAGCGGGCCATGCAATTCTTCATCGACCAGTTCGAGCGCTTTCGCAAGGGCGAGCCGCTGTTGAACGTGGTGGACAAGCGGCGGGGGTATTGAGGCAAGTAACCATGGCCTACCTGGCACCTTTCGAGTATGATGTTTTCCTCAGCTACGCCAGGGTGGACAATCTCTCGATATCCGGCGATGCCGCCGGCTGGGTCACTCGATTTCACAAACACCTGGTGATATCGCTTTCCAAGAGGATCGGCCGGATCGGCGCCGTCCATATCTGGCGCGATTCGGAAATCGATCCCAGTCAGCTTTTCGATGCGACCATCCAGGAGAAGATCCGGACGTCGGCGATTTTCGTCGCGCTGACCTCGCAGGGCTACCTGGAATCGAAGTATTGCCGGAGCGAACTGCGCGGGTTCCACGAAAAGGCGCAGCATGAGGCTCAAGGCGTGGCGGTCGGGGACCGGCTGCGAATCGTAAACGTTCTTCTGCAGAACATTCCGCCGGCGCGCTGGCCGGCGGAATTCGGGCGCACCGGCGGGCAGCCATTTCACGACGCCGAGCGAGAGGACGAACTGGGCGAACCCTGGGATCCGGACACCAGGCAATTCCAGTCGGCGCTCCGGAGGGTGGCGGATGCCATTTACACCACGCTCACCGCGATCCAGGAGGCGTCGCCGGCCTCCATCCGGGAGGCGAAAGCCGTCCCGACACCGTTCCGCGTGTATGTCGCGGACACCGCCGACTCGCTGCTCACGTCCCAGCGGCGGTTGATCGCCGAATTACGGCAGAAGGGGATGGAAGTGGCGAGCGGCGTGCCGCCGCCGCACGAACGCGCGGCTCACGAAGCGACGGCCGCCGCCGAAATCGGCAAAGCCGATCTTTCCGTGCACCTGCTGGATGGGCTCGCCGGGCACGAGATCGATGGCGAGCCTGGAATCTCCTACCCGCGCAAACAGGTGGAACTGGGGCTGGCGCGCGGCAAGCCCCAGTTGATCTGGATTCCACAGCAGCTCGCCCGCGAATCGATCGAAGACGACACGCACAAGAGATGGCTGGCGGAGTTGGAGAACGGTCCGCGAAGAAGCAGCTACGATGTGGTGCGCGGCCCGGCAAGCCGCATCACCCACGAGGTTCTGGGCAAAGCCGATCAGCTCAGACTGCAGGCGCAGACGCGCCAGGAAGGCCAGGCGCCCGCCGCTGCGCTGCTGGACACGCACCTGAAGGACCAGCTTTACGCGCTGGAGCTGGGAGCGTTCCTGCTGAAGCACGGAGTGCAGCCGTTCATCAATCCGGAGGCGGACGATCCGCACCAGAATCTGAAGGTCTTTCAGGAACGGCTGCGGCAGGTGAGCATTCTCATCGTATTTTTTGGAGGCGTCGCCGAAGAATGGGTCCGTGCGAGGCTGGGAACGGCCCTGCAGATCGCGATCGCGGACCGCTCTCCGCTGCGAGCCTGCGGCGTGTACCTGGCGCCGCCGCGGCAGAAAGGCGAAGTTCCGAATTTCGACCAGGGGCCGTTTCGGATCGCCATCCTGGACAATTCTGCCGGCTTTGACCCGCAGTCGGTGGCGCCGCTGCTGGCGGGTTTGAAGGGGGCGGACGTATGAGTCCGGCGGCGCGCGCAGGGCCATCGGCCCGGTTTCCCTTCGTTGGGCTGCGGCCTTTTCGGACCGACGAAAGCCTCCTCTTTTTCGGCCGCCGCGAGCAGACCGTCGAGCTGATGGAATCGCTTCACCGCACGCATTTCGTCGCCGTGGTGGGCACGTCGGGGTGCGGTAAATCGTCGTTGGTGTATGCGGGCCTGATCCCGAAGCTCGAGGCCGGATTTCTGGCCGAAGATCGCGACCGGTGGATGTCCGCGAGCATGAATCCCGGCGGCCGGCCGATGTGGAACCTGGCGAGGGCCGTTCTGACGGGGATCGGCTCAGAGCCCGACGCCCAAAGCGTGGATGCGCTGCGGAGCGACATCGGCGCCGGGGGAGCCGCGGCGATCGTGGACCGCCTGGCGCCGGCGCTGGCCCGGACGGATGCCAACTTCCTGCTGCTGGTGGATCAGTTCGAAGAGATTTTCCCGTTCGGCGTACACACGAAGGACGCCGCCCGGCGGGACGAGGCGGCGGACATGGTATCCATCCTGCTGGCGCTGGCGGAGCAGAGGACCGCACCGGTGTACATCGTGATCACGATGCGATCCGATTTTCTGGGAGACTGCGAAGCGTTCCCGAGTCTTCCGGAGGCGATGAATCGGAGCCAATACCTGGTGCCGCGCCTGACCCGGCAGCAGCGCCGGGAAGCGGTGGAGGGGCCAATCCGGCTATTCGGAGAATCGATCACGCCGCAACTCCTGGATCGCGTGCTCAACGACGGCGGCGACGAGAGCGATCAATTGCCGGTGATGCAGCATGCCATGCTGCGCTGCTGGGAAGAATGGCAGAAGCAGGCGCAAGGGCCGCTGGACATCCCGCATTACGAGGCGGTGGGGACGATTCGGGGTGCGCTTTCGCGCGATGCCGAGGCCGCGCTGAAGGGGTCGTCCGAGGCGGTGGCCGAGAGGTTTTTCCAGGCGCTGACCGATACCGATGCCGGCAACCGCCGCGTGCGCCGGGCGGCCAAACTCAGCGAGATCGAAGCCATCACGGGCGCCCGCCGCGAGGAACTGGAGGGGATCGTGGAGCGATTCAGCGGCCACGGGCGCTCTTTCCTGGCCGTGTCGGACGACCCCGCCGACCCGCTGATCAAGATCTCACACGAGAGCCTGATCCGGCAGTGGGACCGGTTGCGGAAGTGGGTGGACGACGAATCGGCATCGCGCGCGATCTATCGAAGGGTTGCGGAGGCGGCGATGCTCCACAAAGAAGGACGGGCGGCGTATTGGCGCAACCCCGACTTGCAACTGGCGCTGGATTGGAGGAAAAAGCGGAAGCCGAATGCGGCGTGGGCGCGGCGGACTTATCCCGACTTCGACGGAGCGATGGCTTTTCTGGAGGGCAGCCGAAAGAACCGGCTCTTGAAGCTGTGGCTGACGGCGGGCGCCGTGATACTTGTGTCGGTGGTACTTGGCCGGCAGCTATGGCGCGATTCGGCGGATTATCGGACCTACCGTACAAATTTGAGCAAAGCCGAAGCTGGACTGCGCGAGGCAGAGAGAGCCACGCAGACGGCTCTCAACCAGCAGAAGGAGATCGAGGCGTCGGTGAAAGCACAGTCCCTGGCACTTCAACTCTCGTTAAATGCGGACGATGCGCACAACACCGGGTCTGGTGAAGAGGGCATCGTGGCGGCGGGTCTGTTGGCTGTCGAGTCGCTGAGAGCCTATCCGACCTTTCAGGGAAGACGAAGGGCGGCGTGGGTTCTAGGGCTGCTACCGCACCGCGTTGCGGTGTGGGGTTCGCAAGGGAGCGAGTTGGTCTCGGCGGCGTATTCCAACGACGGGCGATGGCTGGCGACCGGCGGCAGTGACGGAACCGTGGTTGTCCGGAACACGGCGAATGGCGCACCGCTCAAGCGGCTCACTGTGGAAGGGCAAGTGTGCTGTCTGGCCTTCAGCAAGAATGGGCGCCTGCTGGCAGCGGGAGCTCTCCATCTGACAGTTTGGAACACCGAGACATGGAATGTCGTGAAACAACTCGAACAACGGAGAAGCGGCATCCTCCGCGTGACGTCCGTGGCTTTCAATCGCGATGGCACGCTGTTGGCGGTGGCCGACAATTCCGGTTCTTCCGCCCTGGTGCTGGATACTGCCAACTGGAGCGAGCGGAAGCCGGGAACCGACGTTCGGGCGATTTCCGCCGTGACGTTCACTCAGGATGGGGGCTCTCTGATTGAAGCGAGCGGGGACTGGATTCGCATCTGGCCCGTCAAAGGAGGCCCCCTACGGAACGCATACTCCGAGCGGGTGAGGAATGCGGTATTCGGTCCCGATGGTCTGTGGGCTGACATCGATTTTGAAGAGATCGTCGTGAGGCGTCTCGAGGAGCCCGCACCCTGGGCAACGCGAACCGAGATTCACCTACCGATCAGAGCGTTGGAGAGTGCTGTTTCGTTTAGCCCGGATGGGAAGTCACTGGCGGTGGCCAGCACTGATGGTGTGCGGATCATGCGGCTTTCCGATAAGCGCGAGGTTGCCCGGATTCCGGAGCGTGCCAGCGCGATTGCTTTCCACCCAAACGGGCACATGGTTGCCACCGTCAATACAGATTCACAACGGCCCATCACCGTCTGGCAGATCGATGCCGGACTCGAGCCGATCCGAATGCATGAGAGCGCGCCGGTGCGCGTTCTCGGATTGAGCGCCAACACCAAATGGCTGGCGATTGGCGGCGTGGATCGCATGCTGAGGGTGGTCGAGCTGGCAACGCAAAAGGAGGTAGTGCGGAAGGACCTCGGAGGAAAAGCGGCCGCAATCGCATTCAGCCCGGATGACCGGTTCTGCGCGGTGGGCGCGGGTCGCAATGTTCGTGTCTTCGACACGGCCGGCTGGCATGAAGTCATCAGCCTGAAGACCGGCGGCAGCGTTTCCAGACTGGCTTTTCGCGAGGATAGCCGTTGGCTTGTGTCGGTAGCTGACTCCGGCAAGGAGAAACGCCAGGTCCAACTGTTCGAGACCTCGTCGTGGCACTCACCCGGACCAATTGACGGGGGAGACTTGCAGGACGTGAGTTTCAGCCCCGACGGGCGCTGGTTCTCGATATCTACATCGATACCTTCCAGCTCCGGTCCCTCCTCATTCATTTGGACCGTGTTCGCGCTCGATACCGGAAAGGCAGCCGGCTCCTATACCCGCCATCCCGACAAGAGCATCGAAAAGACAGGAAACGCATCGCTCGCCCGTGAGTCCATGAAGTGGAACACGGTTGGTAATCCGGTATCGTTTTATTTAGGTGTCGGTGGGGTAAGTGCGGATGGGAACTGGGGGGTTCTCCCGGACATACCAGACGACATCGGCCTGACCCTTAAAGACGCGCGGACAGAGGAGGACCTGGCGCTGCTGGAACGGGGTCAAGAGGTACAAGACGTCGAAATCAGCTCCGACGGCGGGTGGCTGGCAGTTGCGGAGGATAACGAGGTACATTTGTATTCCCTCGCGCCCGAGGATCTCATCCGGCAGCTCTGCGCCCGGCTTACACGGAATTTTTCGACGGATGAGTGGACACAGGTTTTCCATAACCAGCCGTACCGGAAGACGTGCCCCAGTCTGCCTGTTCCCGTGGATAGTCAGTAACGCTTAAGAAGCCGGCTGAAAGCCGGCTGCAGCCAGGATTGGCTGCCCCACACTTTCACCCCACGTACCGCGCATACAGGCTTCGCGCCACGCCCGTATCGCTGGTGCCTTTGACGATCGCCCGGCCGTCGGGGAAGATCGTCATCTCGTAGGGCGGCGCGAGGAAGCGCAGGGCGAACTCGTTGGCGCGCACTTCGCCCAGCGGCTCCAGGCGCGATTTCAGCTCGGCGAGATCGATCGCCACATGACGCTCGTGAACCTGCACCGCGTTCCGCCCGCACAGGGTGACCGGGGCCTGGCGCGATTCCTCGAGGTATGGGAATTCGCCGCGGGCGCAGGCGGGACACTCCGGGTCGCGCGCGGGCGCTGCGATCTGCCGGATGACGCCCGTCCACACGTCCATGGTGGTGATGCGGCCGCAGCCCGGGTCCGCGCTGCCGCAAAGAATCTTCAGCGTCTCCGCCACCTGAATGGATGCCACGGCGGAGACGATGGGGTTGATCACGCCCGCGGTCTCGCAGGTCGGCTGCGGGCCCGAGGGCGGCTCGGGGTATACGCAGCGCAGGCAAGCGGTCCGGCCAGGGATCACCGTCATGGTCAGGCCGTAACTGGCCACCGCCGCGCCGTAGATCCACGGAATGCCGCGGCTGACGGAGAAATCGTTGATCAGGTAGCGCGTGTCGAAGTTGTCGGTGCCGTCTAGAATTACGTGCGCGCCGGCGAGCAGTTCGGCGGCGTTGGAGGCCGTGAGATCCGCCACGACTCCGCGCACGCTCACCGTCGAGTTGATGCGGGCCAGGCGGCGCTCGGCGGCCACGGCCTTGGGGAGCGCGTCGGCGGCATCGGACTCCTCGAACAGCCACTGCCGGTGCAGGTTGCCCGGCTCCACGTAGTCGCGGTCGATGACGGTGAGGCGGCCAACGCCCGCCCTGGCCAGCGCCGCGGCGTGAAAACTTCCCAGCGCGCCCGAGCCCACCACCACGGCGTGCGACCGCAAGAGCGCCTCCTGGCCCCGCTCGCCGATACCCGGGAACAAGATCTGGCGGGAATACTTCAGGCGCTCTTCCGGGCTCATGGAACCGATGGTAACAAACCTGCTATGAAGGGCTTAGGCTATGATGAGGATGGTGCGCCGCCTGCTCGCCTACTACCCTTGTGTCTTGCTTCTTGTCGCGGCAGCGCAGACTCCGGCACTCCGCGCCCAATACCAGAAGTTCGAGGGATTGCCGGTCCGCGTAATCCATTTCAACCCGGAACAGCAGCCCCTCGGGGCCAACGAACTGCACGACATCCTGCCGCTCAAGATGAACGAACCGCTGCGCCCGGCGGATGTGCGCACCAGCATAGAAAGGCTGTTCGCCACGGGCCGCTACGCCGACATCCAGGTGGATGCCCAGCCCTACCGTGACGGCGTCGCGATCGTGTTTGTCACCACAAACAGTTGGTTCATCGGCGGGATCACCGCCGCGGGCCGCATCTCCAACCCGCCGAACGCGGGGCAACTGGAGAACGCCGCAGATCTCAACCTGGGCCAGCCGTATTCGGATGCCAAGCTGAAGCAAGGCATGGCCGATCAGCGGCGCCTTCTGGAAAGCAACGGGCTCTATCACACCCAGATCCACCCGGTTTTCGATTGGGAAAGCGACCGGGAATACCAGCAGGTGAATCTGCGTTTTGAAATCGACTCCGGGGTCCGTGCGCGCTTCACCACACCTGTGCTCTCGGGCGATCTCAAGATGGATCCCGCCAGGATCTTCCGTGCCACCAAGCTGCACCGGTGGTTGATCCGCACCTGGAAGCCAGTGACCCAGACGCGGGTGCGCCAGGCGCTCGACGGCGTGCGCTCGCTCTATCAAAAGGAAAACCGCCTGGAGGCCAAAGTCTCGCTCGACTCTCTGAAGTACGATGCCCAGACCAACGCCGCCACCCCCACGCTGCGCATCGATGCCGGCCCGCGCATCGAGGTGAACGCCGTTGGCGCCAAGATCTCCCAGAGCAAGCTCCGGCGGTATGTGCCGGTATTCGAGGAACACGCCGTGGATCACGATCTGCTGGTGGAGGGCGCGCGCAATCTCCGGGACTACCTGCAATCGGAAGGCTATTTCGAAGCCGAAGTCGAGTTCAAAGAACAAAACGCCAGCAACGATCGCGCCTCCATCGATTACCTGGTGAACAGCGGTGTGCGCCACAAGCTGGTATCCATCCAGATCAGCGGCAACCGGTACTTCAGCACCGAGGCGCTGCGCGAGCGCATGTTCCTTCAGACCGCGTCGTTCCTTCAGTTCCGGCACGGGCGATACAGCGAGGACCTGCTGCGGCGCGATGAGGAATCCATCGCGAACCTTTACCAATCCAACGGATTTCGCGACGTGAAGGTGGCCCACCGGCTGCGCGACCTGCATCAAGGCGGGGTGGTCGCAATCGTCGTGTACGTGGATATCGAGGAGGGGCCTCAGTATCTGATCGACGACCTGCAACTGGAGGGCGTCGAGCGGATGAACAAGGCCGAACTCCTCTCCCGGCTGAGCTCCGTCAAGGGACAGCCATTCAGCGACTTCAGCGTGGCGGTGGACCGCGATGCCATCCTGGCGCGATACTTCGAAGGCGGGTTTCCCGGCGTGACGTTCGAGTGGAGCTCGAAACCGGCCGCGGACCCGCACCGGGTGGATTTGCGCTACGCGATCCACGAGGGCCAGCAGCAGTCGGTCCGCCAGGTGGTGATCAGCGGGAACAAAAACACACGGGAACGCCTGATCGATCGCAACATTACGTTGAATCCGGGCGACCCGCTCTCGCCCGCCTCCGTTACCGAAACGCAGCGGCGCCTGTACGACCTGGGGGTGTTTTCGCGGGTGGATGCGGCCATTCAGGATCCGGATGGCGAAACCGACTCCAAGTACGTGCTGTACAACGTGGACGAGGCGCGGCGCTACTCGTTAGCCACGGGACTCGGCGCCGAGCTGGGCCGGATCGGAGGATGCTCGGACTGCCTGGACGCGCCGGGCGGCGCCACGGGTTTCTCTCCCCGCGTCTCGGTCGACGTGACGCGCAGCAATCTCTGGGGCGACGCGCACAGCATCAGCCTCCGGACGCGCGTCTCGACGCTGGACCAGCGGGCGTTGCTCAACTATTCGTGGCCGCGCGTCGGCAATACCGAGAATCTCAACATTTCCTTCACGGGGCTCTACGAGTACTCGCACGACGTGCGCACCTTCGCTTCCCGCCGCGAGGAGGTTTCGGCGCAGTTGACCCAAAAGCCAAGCAAGGCCATTACGCTCTTTTACCGGCTGGCCTATCGCCGGGTGGGAGTGGGCGACCTCAAGATCAGCGAGCTACTGATCCCGCAACTTTCGCAACGGGTGCGGGTGGGGATGGCGTCCATGAACCTGGTGCAGGACCGGCGCGACGATCCCGTGGAGCCGCACAAGGGCATCTACAATACGGTGGATATCGGCCTGGCCGCGCATGCTCTCGGCTCGCAGGTGACCTTCACGCGGCTGCTGGTGCGCAACGCCACCTACCACCCGATCGGGAAGAAGGTGGTGCTGGCGCGGAGCACGGAATTCGGCGACCTTCACGCCATCAGCTCCACCCAGGATCCGCTGGAGGCCATTCCACTGGCCGAGCATTTTTTCGGCGGCGGCGGCACTTCGCATCGCGGGTTCGCGGACCTGCAGGCCGGCCCGCGAGACACCTCCACCGGGTTTCCCCTGGGCGGCACCTCGCTGCTGTTCAACCAGGTCGAGCTGCGCTTTCCGCTGGTAGGGGACAACCTGGGCGGCGTCCTGTTCCACGACATGGGCAACATCTATTCCAGCCTGGGCAATCTCTCGTTCCGCGCGAGCCAGCGCAACATTCAGGATTTCGACTACACGGTGCACGGTGTGGGCTTCGGCCTGCGCTATCGCACGCCCGTCGGCCCGATCCGCGTAGACCTGGGCTACAGCATCAATCCGCCCTACTACTACGGCTTCCCCAAGGGCTCCACGCAGCAGGACCTGATCAATGCGGGCCCCGATCCGTGCCACCCGCCCGCCGGGGTTCCGAACAGTTGCATCGTGCAGCGGCTGAGCCATTTCACGTACGCTATTTCCATAGGACAGACGTTTTGAGAATCCCAGGCACATGGCGATGGACCGTCCTGCTGCTGGCGATCGCACCGGCGTTGTTTGGGGACATCATCGATCGCATCGCCGTATCGGTGGGCAACCGCGTCATCACCACCAGCGATCTGGACCGCGAAATCCGCGTGAACGCGTTTCTGGAGGGAGTGAAGCCGGATTTCACGCCGGCCGGCAAACGCGCAACCGCGGAGCGCATGGTGGAGCAGAAGCTCATCCGGCGCGAGCTGGAGACCAGCCGGTATCCGGTTTCCGAGGCCGCGGAGGTGGAACCGGCGCTCGAAGAGTTCAAAAAGAAACAGCCGGGGAGCGAGGAAGACTACCAGCGGACCCTGGCCAGCTACGGCATCACCGATCAGGACGTCAAGAACGAATTGTTCTGGCAGCGCACCCTGCTGGCGTTCATCGAGGTGAGATTCCGTCCGGGGATCCAGGTGAGCGATCAGGAGATCCGCGACTATTTCGACAGCGTGGTGGCTCCGGCGGCCCGCTCCGCGCATCCGGGACAGCCGCTGGCGCTCGAGGATTATCGCGACCAGGTCGAGCAGACGCTGGCTGGAAAGCGGGTCGACCAGGAACTGGATCAGTGGCTGAAAGAAGCCCGCAAACGCACGGAGATCGTGTTTCACGAAGAGGTGTTCCAGTGAGGGGGAAACCATTTGCCTGGATCGCCGCCGCTTCCCTGGCGGGCCTGCTGGCGATCGCGACGGCGGCCGCGGTCCTGGTTCTGCGCAGCCACTGGTTCTACGAGCAGGTGCGCTTGCGCGTGGTGAGCACGGTGGAAACGGCCACCGGCGGCCGCGTCGACGCGGCGTCATTCCAGTTCGACTGGACGCGGCTGCGGGCCGAGATCCGGGGCTTCGTGCTGCACGGCCTGGAACCGCGGGACTCGCCGCCGCTCTTTCGCGCCTCTTCGGTGGCTGCCGGCCTGAAGATCGTGTCGCTGCTGAAGCGCGACGTGGATATCCAGTACCTGGAGATTGTCGAGCCGCGAATTCATCTGATCATCGATCCCGACGGCCGTACCAACGTGCCGGAGCCGAAGATCAAGAGCCGGGACCAGCGCACCACGGTGGAGACAATTCTCAGCCTGGCGATCGGGCGCTTCGATGTTCAAGACGGCTTGTTCGAGGTTCAGTGGGACAGGCGGCCGGCGCCGTCCAGCCAGACTTTCTCCGCGCACGGCCGCAACCTGAGAGCGCATTTCCTGTACGAGCTGGCCGGCCCGCGCTATCGCGGCACGGTTTCGATCGAGCCGCTGGAGGTCCAATGGCCGGGCCGCGCGACCGTGCCGCTCGGGGTGGAGGTGGCGCTGACGCTGGAGAAGAACCGCGCCGGGGTGACCTCGGCGAAGCTCTCGACGGGCGAATCGCGCATCGAGCTTTCCGGCGCGATCGACGACCTGGTTTCGCCGCACGGCACGTTCCGGTACGACGCGCGCCTCTCGATCGCCGACGCTTCCCGCATTCTCGGCGTGAGAGAGTTGCAGCGCGGCACGGTGGAGATCGGCGGCAACGCGATCTGGCCCGGCGGCGGCGAGTTCTCCGCCACCGGCAACCTGCGCGCCGAGCGGGTGGATTTCCAGGATTCCACCATCACCCTGCGGGACTGCGGTCTGGAGGGAGCGCTGGCGGCGAACCCGCGCGGCATCGAGCTAAGGGGCGCCCGGCTGACCGGCAACTACGTGACCCGCACCACGCGCGTGCCGGCCTTCGGGCGGATCGCGAACGTAGCGCTTCGCGGGCCGGCGCTCGACCTCCGCGGCGTGGTGCTGGCCGCTCTGGGCGGCACGTTCGAAGGGAACGCACAACTGCGGGAGTTCCAGTATTACACCGTGGACGGCGTAATAGCGGGTTTCGAGGCCAGGCGGGTGGTGGCGCTCTACAGCGCCGAGCGCCTGCCCTGGGACGCACAGGCGTCCGGCCCCATGCACATTGTGGGAACGCTCGGCCGGAAGGAGGATCTGCATCTCTCCGCCAACCTCGACATCTCGCCCGCCGGGGAAGGGGCTGCCGTGCGCGGGCGGATTTCGGCCGACTACGCGGCTCGCGGCGAGACTCTGGATGTGGGCCAATCCAACCTGATGCTGCCAGCCTCGCGCCTGGATTTCTCCGGCGTGCTGGGGCGCAACATGCGGGTCCACCTGGAGACCCACGATTTGAACGACCTTCTGCCGGCGCTCGGAGAGAGCGCAGCCTCCGTTCCAGTGAAGCTGGAGAACGGTTCGCTGGTGTTGGACGGCACGGTTGCCGGCAACCTGGAGAAGCCCGAAATCAGCGGGCGCCTGGGCGTCACGCGGTTCTCGTATTCCGGCAAGACTTTCGATTCCCTTCAGGCGGCGGTGACCGCGTCCCCGGACAACGTGAGTTTCCAGGACGCCACGCTGGCACGCGGGGGGTTACGCGCGCAGTTCGCGGGCGCCATCGGCCCGCGCGATTGGAAGATCGGCGACGACAGCACGATCGCCGTCACGGGCTCCATCAGCAACGCCGACATCACCGAGCTTGCCGCACTGCTGGACGCGGCGGACACGCCGGTCGCCGGGACGCTCACGGCGAAAGCCCGAGTTGGCGGAACCATCGCCAGCCCGGGCTTCGATGGCGATGCCGAAGTCACGCATGGCTCGGTGCGCGAGGAGCCCTTCGACCGCCTTGCCGCGCACATCAGTTTCCGCGGCCGCAAGCTCGAAGTCACGTCGGGGCAGGTCACCGCCGGGCCCAAATCGCTGCAGTTTTCCGGCGCCTTCGATGCCGCGCCCGAGCGTTTCGACCGGGGCCGCCTGCGCCTCCAGGTGGCCAGCAACAGCATGCCACTGAATCGGATCCAGACGCTGGTACAAGCGCGTCCCGGCCTGCAGGGGACCGTTCAGGTGACCGCGAATGGCGCGCTGGAGCTGGTGGACGGCGCCGGCGCCGAACCGGCCTACCGCATCCTCGACCTGCATGCCGATGTGTCGGCGCGCGGCCTGGAACTGACCGGTCAAACGCTGGGCAATGCGCACCTCAGCGCCAACTCCGAGGGGCAGGTGTTGCGCGCGAGCTTCGAATCCGATTTCGCCAACTCGGCGATTCGCGGCCAAGGCGAATGGCGGCTGGAAGGCGACAATCCGGGCAGCGCCACGGTGACCTTCTCCAGAGTCGATTTCGCCCAAATCCGCGCCTGGCTTGCTCCGTCGAAGGCGGGCGAGCCCGTTCCGTTTACGGGCTCGGCGGAGGGAGAACTGCGCATCGAGGGCCCGGCGATGAAGCCGGCGGCACTCAAGGCCGAGCTGCGAATTCCGAAGCTGGAGATTGGCCCGCCGCCGGCCGGGGCATTCGGGTCCTCCAACCTGAAAGGGCCACCCGGCTCCTACGATCTGCACAACACCGGCCCCATCGTGGTCACCATGGCCAATTCGGTGGTCACCGTGGAGAGCGCCCACCTGTCAGGGCGCGCCACCGATCTCACAGTGTCGGGCAAGGTCAACGTCGATCAGAAGAACGCGCTCGATCTACGAGTGAACGGCCGCATCGACCTGGCCATCCTGCACGACTTCGATGCCGACCTCCTGACGTCCGGGACGGTTTCCACCGACGCCACGGTGCGGGGCGCCCCGGACTCGCCCCAGGTCAACGGCCGCATGCAGTTCCAGGACGCCTCATTCAGCGTGAACGACATTCCGAACGGCATCTCCAAAGCCGCGGGCGCGATCCTGTTTACCGGCGACCGCGCCACGATCCAGAGCTTCAGCGGCGAGACCGGCGGCGGCAAAATCGAGCTTTCCGGCTCGGCCGGCTACGGCGGCGGCCAACCGGTCTTCCAGTTGCACGCGCACGCCGAGCAGGTTCGGGTGCGGTACCCGGAAGGGGTCAGCACCACGGCCGATGCGAACCTCGATCTGACCGGCACGGTGGACCGCAGCATGCTTTCGGGCAGCATCACGGTGCTGCGGACGGGATTCAATCCGCAATCGGACTTCAGTTCGCTGATCGCCAGATCGGCCGAACCGGTGCGCACTCCATCGGTCCGTACGGGCCTGATCGGCGGCCTGAATCTGGACGTTCAGATCAACACCTCGCCGGATATCCAGTTTCAAAGCTCGCTGACCGAAGACCTGCAGGTGGAGGCCAACCTGAGGCTGCGCGGCACGGCGACCAATCCCGCGCTGATCGGCCGCATCAACGTCACCCAAGGCCAACTGGAGTTCTACGGAACCAAGTACACGATCAACCAGGGATCGATCGCTTTCTACAACCCTGTCAAAATCGACCCCATACTGGACATCGATCTGGAGACCAAGGCGCGCGGCATCGACATCACCCTCGCGGTCACCGGGCCGCTGAACAAGCCGAAGCTCACGCCGCGTTCCGACCCGCCGCTGGAGTTCAACGAAATTGTCGCGCTGTTGGCCACCGGGCGCACGCCGACGTCCGATCCCACGCTGTTGGCGCAGCAGAGCACGACGCCGCAATCCTGGCAGCAGATGGGGGCCACGGCGCTGCTGGGCCAGGCCATCGCCAACCCGGTCGCGGGGCGGCTGCAGAGGTTCTTCGGCGTGAGCAGGCTGCGCATCGATCCGACGCTGCCTGGGGTGGAGACCAACAATCCGCAGGCGCGCCTGACGCTGGAGCAGCAGGTGAGTCCGGCCATCACGTTCACCTACGTCACCAACGTGACCACCACGAATCCGGAGGTAGTGCGCGTGGATTGGGCCCTCAGCAAGCAATGGTCGGTGGTCGCGCTGCGCGACGAAAACGGCACGTTCGGCCTGGATTTCTTCTTCAAGAAACGGTTCTGAGGGCCAGGGCTTCCGCCCTGGATATCCCTGCGGGATATGGAAGTCAGGAGCCAGGAGCCAGAAGTCAGAAGGGAAGAGTTTGTTCGCGCCTCGGGCCGCAGCTTCCCGGTTTCCCACTACAATAAAATGTCATGGAATCCCTGACCCAGGCGAGTCTCGGACTCACCGGCATATCGGCGGCTTGCGCCTTCATGGCCTGGTGTGTGCGGGGACGGTCTTCGAGCCTCCTGGCGCCTTCGGTGTGGCGCGGGCCGCGCTCGCGGCGCGCGGTGGCGCTGACGTTCGACGACGGCCCCAGCGAGGCTACGCCCCAGGTGCTGGAAATCCTCGCGCGCTACGGCGTGGCCGCCACGTTCTTTCAATGCGGCGTCAATGTGGAGCGACTGCCTGGGATCGCCCGCGCGGTGCGCGAGGGCGGCCACGAAATCGGCAACCACAGCCACACCCACCGGCTGTTCTGTTTTCGCTCGCGGCGTTTCATGGAAGACGACCTGGAGCGCGCGCAGGACAGCATCGAAGCCCATACCGGCGCGCGCCCGGCATGGTTCCGCGCCCCGTTCGGCGCCCGCTGGTTTGGCCTGGCCGGCGTGCAGCGCCGGACGCACCTGACCGGCGTGATGTGGACCATAATCGGGTATGATTGGAGTCAGAAGGCGGATCGGGTCGTCCGGCGCATCGCTGCGGGGGTTTGCAACGGCGCCATCGTCTGCCTTCATGACGGACGCGAGCTTCGCGCCAAGCCGGATATCGGCGTAACCGTGGAAGCCGTGCGGCGCCTGGTTCCCATGCTGCTGGAGCGAGGCTACAGATTCGAGACGGTAAGCAGACTACTATGTCCGACGAACTAATCCAACGGGTTCTCAAGGTGATCGCCACTTCCAAGAGGATTCCACTCGAGACAGTCACCATCGACGGCGAATTCGAGAAGATCGGAATCGACTCCATGGATGCGGTTGAGATCCTCTTCGCCCTGGAGAACGAATTTGACATCAGCATTCCGGACGAGGAAGTGCGCAGCGTGCGCAATGTGCGGCAGATGTGCGAGGGCGTGGAGAAGCTCGTAGCCGCCAAGTCCAGCGCGGCGGCCGGCCAGTAGCGCATGCGGCGCGTCGCCATCACTGGAATGGGCACAATCTGCGCCCTGGGCCGGAACACCGCGGAGGTGGCCGAGTCGCTCCGCGAGGGCCGTTCCGGAATCGGGCCCATCGAATCGGCGGACATATCCCAGATGCGCTTTCAAAACGGCGCCGAAGTCAAGGGCTACAGTCACCAGCCCTACTTCGACGACCGGCGCGCCGACTTCATCGACCGCTTCGCGCAGTTCGCGGTAATCGCCGCGCGCGAGGCCGTGGCCGACGCCGGGGTGGAATGGACGCCCGAGCTTCGCGACAACGCCGCCATCATCACCGGCTCCTGCGTGGGCGGGCAGAGCACCGAAGACATCGGCTTCCACGAGGTGTACAAGCTGGGCCACAACCGCGTCCATCCCCTGACGATTCCCAAGACGATGGCCAACGCCGGCGCGAGCCACATCTCGATGGAGTTCGGCATTACGGGCCCCAGCTTCACGATTTCGACCGCCTGCTCGTCGGCCGGCCACGCGATCGGCCAAGCCTACTGGATGGTGCGAAGCGGCGTCACCGACCTGGCCGTCACGGGCGGAAGCGAGGCGCCTTTCAGTTTCGGAATCCTGAAGGCATGGGAGGCGATGCGCGTGGTTTCGCCGGATACCTGCCGTCCGTTCTCCAAGACGCGCCGCGGGATGATCCTGGGCGAGGGCGCCGCCATGTTCGTGCTGGAGCCGCTCGAAGCCGCGCTGGCCCGGGGCGCGCGGATTCATGCCGAGATCGTGGGTCTCGGCATGTCGGCCGATGCGTGCCACATCACGCAGCCCTCGGCCGAAGGCGCCATGCGAGCCATGCGGGCGGCTCTGCGCGACGCCTCGCTCGAGCCCGGGCAGATCGGCTACATCAATGCGCACGGCACCGCGACTCCCGCCAACGATCCAACGGAAACGGCGGCGATCCGCGCCGTATTCGGCGCGCACGCCGGCAAGCTGGCGGTCAGCTCGACCAAGTCGATGCACGGCCACGCCCTGGGCGCCGCGGCCGCGCTGGAATGCCTGGCAACGGTGCTGGCGCTGCGCGACGGCGTGCTGCCCCCCACCGCCAATTTCGAAGAGTTCGACCCGGATTGCGATCTGGACGTGATCCCCAACCAGGCGCGCTCGGCCCAGGTGGAGTATGCGATTTCGAATTCGTTCGCGTTCGGGGGCTTGAACGCGGTGCTGGCGCTGCGCCGGGCAGGATCTTAGAATAGAGTCGTGGAGGAGCTTCGGCCACTAACGCCGGAACAGTTTGCCCGCGCGGCGGAGCGGCTCCGTCATCCCGTGCCGGGGAGCCGCATCGCGGCGGCCAGGGACTACGGCATCAGCTTGTATCAGCTCCTGGAACAACTGCGGCTCACGCCCGCCGAGCGGGCCCGGAATTTGGAGACTGCCTCGAACGCGCTCGAGAAAGTCCATGGCATTGCACGGAGGCGCTCCTAGTGGAGTTTGCCAGGGCCGTCCAGACGCTCTGTGATTGCGGAGTCGACTTTGTCATCATCGGCGGTGTTTGCGCGGTGCTCCATGGCGGTCCCCGCGCCACTTTCGACTTGGATATTTGCTACTCGCGAGTCCACTCAAACCTGCAGCGCCTGGCTGCTGCACTGGCTCCGTTTCACCCGCGGCCGGTGGAATTCCCAGCCGAACTGCCCTTCCTTTGGGACGAGAAGACTCTCCGTAACGGTACGATTTTCACGCTGCAAACGGATCTTGGAGAAATCGATCTGCTGGCCGAAGTGGCAGGCTTGGGATCCTACGATGACGTCAAGGCCCACTCGATCATAGTGGAAGCCTTTGGCCGCAAGGTTGCCACGCTCGACCTGCGCAGCCTGATTCAGTCCAAACGTGCCACCGGACGACAGAAAGATGCTGCCGTTCTTGTCGAGTTGGAGGGCCTGCTCGAAGCCGGCGAGGCTTAATCTCCCGGCACCCGCTGGGGCTTGGGGCCCACCCACCAGCCCATCTGCGACAATGCCGCCGCCATCCGGCCGCGGTAGGTCTTCGCAGCCGAAATCGCCAGCATCAGCAGGATCACGGCGGCCGCCGCGATCACCGTCTGCGGGACGTTCAGGCTGCCCTTCCAGAACCACAGCCAGCGGCCGTAGACCAGTTCGACGTGCACCCAGTATACGAGCAGGGATGTGGTGCCGAACTGCCGCACCCAACTCCAGCTCTCTCTCCCACCGTTGCGCGTCCAGAGATAGGCCAGGGCCATCAGCAGCAGCGTGACGCCCTGCTTGCTCAGCACCTGCGCAGGGCTGTTCAGCCAGAACTCCGAATTCGCGTAGATGGAATACGGCAGCCCCGCGAAGTACTGGCACGCCAGAATCAGAGCGCCGCCCACAATCGCGGCCCACTGCATGACACGCTCGGTCGCGTCCGGAGGAATCGCGCGGAGCAAGCTTCCCGCGCTGACGCCGAACGCCAGATACGCTCCCCAGGGAAAGAAGCCGAAGAACCGGTAGTCGGGAACGATGTAGTTCCGTACGATCCACGGCAGGCGCGACGAGTCGATCTGCGAAACCAGCGGCGATGCGAAGGCGATCGCCAGCCCCAGCACCGCGCACAGCCGCACGCGGTCGGCGGTGCGGAACAGCGCCATCACCGAGATCAGAGCGATCGAAAGGCCCATGCAGTTCAGGATGTCCACGCGGAACAGGTCCTGCCAGGCCGCGTGCATCCCGAAAACCCAAAGCTGGATGCGGAAAGCGAACGCCAGGACGAAGAGGTATCCGGAGCGGCGGAATGCCGCGGAAACGCGCTCCCAGGGCGCCAGCCCTCTGCGCTCCGTGCTGTCCATCAGGAACGCCAGCGTCACGCCCGTCAGGAAAAGAAAAATCGCCGGCGGCATGCCACCCGCGAACTGCGAGAGGGTATAAGCCCCGCCGGGCCGCAGATCGTTCCTCAGGAACGAATCGAACACGTGCCCCTGGAGCATGATCACGGCGCCGAGGCCGCGGAGCCAATCCAGATACTGAAGCCGGTACGGGCTGGTTCTGGTTCTCACCGCGGGACCCGGACCTTACTTTGCCAGGTGCTCATGCTGGACACCTTTGGGCAAGTTGAGTTTCACGGCCGAGTCGGGGAGGTTCTGGTTGAGCTTCATGTTGGTGTAGGTCAGCAGCGAGTAGTCTCCGCCGGGCTGGTACATTTTCTGTTGAAGCGAAATGCCGGTATCGTCGGAGATCCACAGCTCGAATTCAGGAAACTGGGTAGCCACGTCCTTGGATTTCGGAAACAGCTCGATTCGCGTGGCCTTCTGTCCCTCGACGGCTTCGGGCCCACCGAACTTCACTGAATAGGCGTTCTGCAGTTCCCTGGAGTTACTGCCAAACCCCAACAGCAGAAAGGACTCGATTTGAGAGCGGTGGCTCTTGCCCAGGTCGACGTCCTGGTCGACATTGGTCTTGGGGTAGTAGAGGTCCACCTTGGTCCCCGAGACCATGACCTTCTTGGCATCGGGTTGCTGGAAGTCGATCAACACGTGGTAGTCATGGGGCTTGGGGACCTTTACCGCGATGGTTCCGATATCCACGTTCTCTTCCTTGATGAACGCCAGGTACGAGACTTTCTTCACATTCGCCGTGAGATCCTTGAATTTCGCGGCTGCCCGGTCCATTTTGCCGAACAGGGCGGCGAGCGGATCGTCAGCAGCGAACAGTGCACACCGGGGTCCAAAGACGGCCCCGGCGGTGGCGATCCACACGAAGGCTAGTCGAAGCAGGCGCATGAGGAGGGGGCTGGTCACTTCGCGGGCGAGCAAAATGCCATGTAACCCAGCAATTCGCCTTCGGAATCGGGAACCGGCTCCACGCGCTTCACTGTCACGCTCCGGCGGTTCAAGCGCTTCCGGACGATTTCCGTGGCCTTGTCGATACGCTGGTTCTCGGGCACTTTCGCCAATTCGTCCGCACTCACGAAGAAGGCGTCCGAGAGGACCATGGCGACGCTGCTGGCCTTCGGAAAGTCGCGGAACCAGGCCCGCGGCGTGAGGAAGATAAACGCAAGGATTAGGGCGACGATCACATCGTACGGCCGGCTCCCGCGCGGGTAGTCCCACAGGATAAAGCGTTTCAACATCTCTGCGGTTATTTTATCAAGCTGCGGGGGGGGCCGTATGCCGGCGGCGCGGGCGGGGCTGTACGGCGTGGGCGGTGCGGGCGGGGCGAAGCTGGGGCCCGGGTTTCGCGAGGTCAGCGGCTCACTGCTTCGGCAGCGAGATCGTGATGTTGCGGTAGCGCAGGCCGCCGGTGTGATCGCCTTGAATGTAGAACGGGCCGGGCTCGCCTTCGCGGCTGTCGAGCGCGCCGCCGGTGATTCCCGGGATCTCCCGGTTGTCGATGGTCTTCACGCCGTTGCGAACAATGGTCACATAGCGGCCGACCAGAGTGATGTCAAAGCTCTCCCATGCGCCGGGCGTTCTGGGCAGATTCACCGAGGGCGCGAGAAAACTGTAGATCGACCCGATGCTGTGGGGAGCGTCGTTGGCGTCGACCGCTTCGTACTCGATCTGGACTTCGTAGCGCCCGCGCAGGTAGATTCCGCTGTTGCCGCCACTGGGGCAGTTGTATTCGATGTGCAGCTTGAAATCGTCGAATTTGCGGGTGGTCTGGAGGTTCGCCCCGTGGTCTTCGTTCACCAGTTCGCCGTTCTTCGCGACCCAGTGGCTGGCGGTTGCGGAGGTGGGCTCCCATCCGGTGAGATCCTTTCCATTGAACAGCGGTTCGGGATCGGTCCAGGCCGTGGGCATGGGACGCTTCAGCGCAGGCGCGGGCACTCCGGACAATTGGCCCTGCACGGTAGAGCCCTGCTTGACCGTGCCGGTGAACTGCCCGCCGCCGGCCGTCAATTCCCAGGTGGTGGCCGGTCCCTTTTCGGTGGCCTGGCCGATGGTCACCGTCAAGCGCGAGCCATCCCACTTCACCGAGGAAGCATGCACCGCGCTGCCGGAGCGGGGCTGAATGAAGGCGTCGAGGCAGCAGTCGGTTCGCTCGACCTGCATCCAGCCGGGATACGATCCGCGGCCGGTAGTCACGGTAATGTCCCAACGCCCGAGAAACGGGTTGGCGGAAGCGGCGGTCTGCGCGAGGACGGCCGGGAGAAAAGCAGCGACGGCAAGGGGAGCGGCAAATGGTTTCATGTTTCAGCGTGCAACACCCATCATAATAGAGGGGATGATGGCCGCAGCAGCGCAGCGCCCGGTATGGGCCGTACGCCTGGTTCTGATTCCGGCGGTGCTCGCGTCAGTTGCGCCCGCGCAGACTGTCATGGATCCGGCAAGGCTCTCTCCTTCCCTCAAGAGCTTCGATCCGGGACCCCATGACCTGCCGTTGCGCTGCGAGGTGACGCCCTTCCGGCCGATGCTGAGTTTCAACTTCCACTTTCAGGCCGGCTACGCGGTGCGCATCCCCATGAACCAGTTTGAAGGGGCCGGGCACGGATGGGCCACCCTGGTGCGCATCACCCCGAAGGACGGAAATGGCCAGCCCGTGTACCTGGGCGAACGGATGCGGCTGCCCAATGTGCCGCCGAACAAGGTGGAAGCGGAGGCGGGCGGTGTCTACCTGCTGGGCGAGGGCCGCTACCACGTCTCGTGGAAGTTGATCGACGACAGCGGCCGGGTGTGCCGCAAGGACTGGGACGTCGAAGCGAAACTGCGCCACAGCGAGCACGCGGTGAAAGTGGCGCTGCCGCCTGACACCGTGACGGACCTGTCCTTGCGGGGAGCGCCCGCGGCCGACCGCGTGAAGGACGATGCGGCGCCCATCCGGCTCACCGTGCTGCTGCACGCGGCGCCCATGTCGCCGCGCCGCACCAGGATGGGAGCGCGCGATCGGATCTTGTTGCTCGGCACGCTTTCGGCTTTGCTGGAGCGGGTGCCGGTCCGTTCCGTGCGGGTAGTGGTGTTCAGCCTGGAGCAGCAGAAGGAGCTGTACCGGCAGGACAGATTCGTCCCGCGGCAGTTGGAACGCGTGGCACGATCCATGGACGCGCTTCAGTTGGACCTGGTGGATTACCGCGTGCTGCAGAACCGGACCGGGCATCTGGACCTGCTGGCGGACATGGTGAATCGCGAGCTGAAAGAGCCCGAGCCTTCCGACGTGGTGCTGTTTTTGGGGCCGCTCGCGCGGTACTCGGACAAAGTGCCGGCGGAGGAGTTGGAGAAGCCGCCGGCGGCCACGCCGCGGTTCTTCTACTTCCAGTACAGGCCCTTTCTGCAAGCACAGGCCGAGTTGTCGGACAGCATCCACCGGGCGGTGACGAAGCTGAAGGGAAAGGTGATGGTGATCCAGACGCCGGGGGATCTGGCGAAGGGGATCGGGCAGATCGAGCGGAAGTAGGAGAGGCCGGGCGGCGCAAATCGCGCGGCTGGTCCGCGATCAGCTCGATGATTTTCTTCAAGACCGCGGCTTCGGGCGGGCGTCCGCTTTCGAGCGCGGCTTCGGCTTCCCGGATGGCGGAGATGGCGCTGTCCAGAAGCCGGCGCTTCTCCTCCAGCACGCGGCGTTGCATACGCAGGGCGCGGGACAACTCGGGCGCCTCCCGTTCCAGCAAGGTCTTGATCTGCTTCAAAGGCATTCCCAGGAATTTCAGCGCGACGATCTGCTCCAGGCGTTCCAGGTCGCGGACGCGGTACAGGCGGCAGCCCGCCTCCGTTCGCCGGGGCTCGAGCGGTGGGGCCTGACGTTGCGTCAGGGTCAAGTATTATTTCAAGGCGACCGTCACGCCGAGGCCGGCTTGTTGGGAGCGGCGGTAAGCCAGATCGGCTGCCACCAGGTCTTCGATCGCCAGGCCGAGGGATTTGAAGAGCGTAACTTCGGCGTCGTCGCGGCGGCCGGGCTTGCGGCCGCTGACAATTTCGCCCAATTCGGCGCGGACGTGATCTGGTGTGAAGAGGCCTTGGCGGATGGGCTGCAGGATGTCGCCCGATTCCTCGAATGCGGCCTCGCGGGAATCGACCACCAGGAGGGCACGGGCCACCAGCGCGGGATCGATTTCGCACTGCGACGGGCGGCAAGCGCCGATGGCGATGACGTGCGCTCCCTCCGACACCCAGGAGTTGTCGATGGCGGGCACGACGGAGTTGGTGGCCACCACGACCACGTCCGCGCCTCGCACGGCCTCCGCGGCGGTGCGCGCGGCCCGCACCGATGCGCCGGCTTCAGCGATAAACTGCCGGAGGTGGTCCGCGGTGGGACTCCACGCGCGCACCTCGGCGAATTGCCGCACCAGGGGGAGCGCCGCCAGGTGGCTGCGGGCCTGGACGCCGGAGCCGAGAATGGCCAGCACCGAGGCGCCGGGCCGCGCCAGGTGGCGGACCGAAACGGCCGAAGCGGCGGCGGTGCGGACTTCAGTGATGTAGCGGCCATCCATCACGGCGGCCAGCTCACCCGTGCCAGCGTCGAAGAGAGAAATGGCGGCCAGGTGCGTGGGAAGCCCGCGCGCGGCATTGGGCGGAACCACGCTGACGAGCTTCGCGCCCAGAATGGCGTGCTCGCGATCGAAGGCGGGCATGAGGGCCAAGAAGCAGCGGTCTCCGATTTCCAAGGCGGTGCGCACGGGTTGCACCACGCGGCCGCTCGAAAGGGCCGCCAGCGCGGATTCGATGGCGTCGATCAGCTCGGCGGGCGCGAGGACGGCCCGGACGTCGGATTCCGAAAGCCAGAGGGGCATGGTGGATCGCCGTTATTCCAGTGTAAAGCGCGCGGCTATAATATAAGGAAAGCCGGGATGCCTCGAAAACACGTTCTGCCGTTGCTGGTTTTGTCCGCTCTGACCGCATGGCCCGCCGTTCCGCAATTCCGGTTGCGCGACACCGGGGGCAGGGCGCATTCGCCCGCGGAGTGGAGCGGGCGGAAGGCCATCCTACTGTTTTTCGTGACGACGGATTGCCCAGTGGCCAACAGTTACGTGCCGGAAATGAACCGCATTCGCGAGGCGTACGAACCGCGCGGCGTGCTGGTGTACGCGGTCCAGGCGGATGCCACCGCAGCCTGGCCGGACGTGGCCCGCTACGCCAGGGAATACCGCTACAGCTTCCCGTTGCTCCTGGATCCGCAACAGGCGCTGGTGCGGATGGCCGGCGCTACGGTCACCCCGCAGGCCGCGGTCCTCTCACCCGAGGGCCGCGTGTTGTACCTGGGCCGCATCGACAACCGGGTGGAGGACTTCGGCAAGCAGCGGTTCGAGGCCACCCAAAGAGATCTTCGCGACGCGCTCGACGCGGTGCTCGCGGGAAGGCCGGTGGCGCATCCGGTGACGAAATCGATCGGCTGCGCGATCAACAAAATCAAATGAAAAGAATCCTCGTGTGGACTCTGATGGCCGGAAGCGGGTTTGCGGCGGCCGACGAACAGGATGCCATGCGGCTGCCGGAGGGCGCGGGCAAAGAGACCGTGGCGCGGCTGTGCCTGGACTGCCACGATACGGGCAATTTCCGGAAACGCCGGCTGAGCCGCGACGAGTGGTCGGACAAGGTGGCCGACATGGCGGACCGCGGCGCCAAGGGCACCGAAGCCGAACTGGACGCGGTGGTGGAATACCTGGTGCGGTATTTCGGCCCGGACGCCAAGATCAACGTCAACACGGCTCCGATGGTGGAGCTGAAAACAATTCTGGGAATTACGGCGCAGCAGGCGCAGGCGGTGGCGGATTACCGCGAAGCCAACGGCCGCTTCGAGCGGTGGCAGGACCTGCAAAAGGTGCCGGGGGTGGATGGGAAGAAGATCGAGGAAAAGAAGGACCTGATGGCGTTTTGAGAAGTGGGGCAGGAAGGCCCGCCCCACCTTGGCAGGCTGAAGCCTGCCCCACGGGAAAACCTATTGCCTGGGGCCGCGGCCGGGCCGGTTCGTGTTATCCGTCAATTTGAAGTCGGCGGGCACGTCGAAAAGGGTGCGCGGCGGTTCGGCGCGGGTGACGTTGGTGATCCGGGTGACCGTATCGCCCGAGCGCGGGTCGCTCCGCTTGGACAGGACCACGGTCTGGAGGTCCGGCGAATACCAGGTCTCGGTGACCACCAGAATCGGCTGTTCGTTGCCCACTTGACCGGCCGGGATGGTCATGGTGGTACGGGTGCCATCGGCGGGCACCCCTTCGATGCTCTGGCGTCCCAGGGCTTCGGTTTTGACGTTCGGTCTCGGGCGTACCCGGACCGCTCCGGGCACACGTACGGCGGGACGAGGCCCGCCGCCGGGCTGGTCGCCCCTGGCGCCGGGGCCGCCGCCGCGCGGGACCCAAGCGGATTTGGTGGCGGTTTTTTCAGTAGGGTTCAGGGCGTAGTTCGCTCCGGCAACCGGGTCGTTGATGAACACCACGTGCGGCAGCCTGGCATTGGGCGCGAGTCCATTGAGGTTCTCCAGCGCCTGCTCGCGCCGCGTGCGTCCTTCCGAATCGCGCGCCACGTGCACCGTGCCGGTCTGCTTGATGCGGTTACCGTCGGGAAGCGTCTGCGAGACCTCGCTCACGACGTCGGCGGTATACGGCGCGTTCTTTACCACCCGTCCAGGCATGCCGGCTTCAGCTCCGAGAAAACGGCCCATGGGACCCATGGCCGGGTCGGGACCGGGACCAAAACGGCCGGGACCGCGTCCGGGGCCGGCAGGTTGCGCCAACGCGCCCGCTGCCAAAACCAAGAGAAAGATGACGGTCGTTCGAATCATGTTTTGCTCCTTGCAAAATTCCTGCAAACATCCGCTCGCATACGAGCTTCTACGAAGCGGTTCTTATTCATCCAAAAATCGCACGGCGTGAGCCAGGCCATCGGCGCCCAGCATCACTTCGGCCACGACCGGCTCGGAAGCGCGTTCGGCGCTGACGGCGTATCCCACGGCGATCATCGACGATCGGGGGAGCTCCACGCGCACCAGGTTCACATCCTCGTTGGGGCCGATACGCTCCATGTTCGGCAGCAGAATGAAACCGCTGTCGGCGTCGGCGGAATCATCGCCCGTGTCCACAACTCCGGCGGGTTCGAGCCCGGCCAGCTCCATGGCGCTGGGCGCCCTTCTCTGAGCCGGCATCGGCTGCCGGCCGCGCACCAGGAAAAACGCCAGGGCCAAAACCGAGGCGGCGGCCGCGGCCCACACGAGCACTGTCGGCCACATCCGGCGGCGGTCATGCGCCAGGCCGTTGTGGCTGCGGAACGCGGCAGTCAACCTGGCTTCCAGGCGCGGAGGCGCCTCCACACGGCTCCATTCCCCGGCGGCGGCTCGGAGGCCCTGGGACAAGCTGCGCTGCCGTTCCAGCAGCGAGGCACAGGCGGGGCACTGCCGCACGTGATCGGAGTGGGCGGCGCCGCTCCCCAGTTCGGGCATCGTATTCCAGAATTCCTGACAGGTCATGTCAAACACCTGGCCGGCTTCCACGACTCCATCGCCGGCCGGACCTTCCTTTCCTGATGCAGCTTGTCGAGCAGCAGGGCGCGCGCCCGATGCAGCCGGGAACGCACCGTGCCAATGGGACAGCTCAAGACCAGCGCGGCGTCCGCGTAGTCCACTTCCTCCAGATCGCACAACACCACCACTTCGCGGTAGCGGCGGGGCAGCGCCGTCACCGCCCGGTGCAGGATTTCAATGCCTTCCCTGCGCGTCAGATCGTCCAGCGGATCGTCGTGGACGGCCAACTCCGGCCAACTGCCATCCTCGCCATCCTCCTCCAGCTTCACATCGGAGCGCCCGCGCTCCAGGAAGCGCAGCACCAGCTTGCGGGCGATTCCGAAGAGATAACTGGAGAGCGTTCCGCGTTCCGGATCGTATCCACACTCGTCCCGAATGAGCGCGAGAAAAACCTCCTGCGTGACGTCTTCGGCCACGGTGGCCGAGCCGCTCATGTGCAGAGCGAAGCGATAGAGGGCCGCCTGCCGCCGGCGATAGAGGGCCACGAAGGCCTCTTTGTCCCCGCTGCGCATCCGCAGCAGCAAATCGTCGTCGGTATCCGGCGGGGTTCGCGACATCGGACCTTCACTCATTGATTCCCTTGAAGTTGTACAAAAGTTCCACAAAGGCCGCCGCCTTTTGAACTTTGGCCCTGTGTCAAGTATAAGTTATCCCATTTTGGTACTTTACCCACAGTCGTGGGTGTCCTATCCTGGATATTTGGTCAAGAGTGGAGACTCAATGGCGCCCGGCAAAAACGTAGATCAGTTGACCGCCCTGCAGGAGAGGGTGGCCGATCTTGAGCAGATAGTTCACCGCCAGAGGCAAAGGCTGCAGATGACCGAGACGCGTTTCCGCGAACTGGCGGAGGCGGCCCCCTTCATGATCTGGATGTCGGGGCCGGAGGGCCTCTGCACCTACGTGAACCGCGCGTGGCTGGAGTTTCGCGGGCGGCGCCTGGAAGAGGAACTGGGCAACGGATGGACCGACGGGCTGCATCCGGAGGATCGCGAGCTGTGCCTGGACGCCTACCTGCGGTCGTTCAGCGCGAGGGAACAGTTTCACATCCAGTACCGCATGATGCGGGCGTCGGGGGATTTCGGCTGGGTGGACAGCATGGGCATGCCGCTGTGCGACGAAGACGGCGGATTTGCCGGTTTCCTGGGGGCCGCGATCACCAGCGATCTGAAGCGGGGGACCTTCACTCCCGACGAGCAATCGGCCCGCCTGGTGTTCGCCCTGACGGAGCGCGAGCGGCAGGTGCTGGTGCTGATCGCGGGGGGCAAGTCCACCAAGGAGACCGCTGCCCAGTTGGGCATCAGCTACAAGACGGCGGACTCGCATCGCAGCCGGATCCTGGAAAAACTCGGAGTTCACGAAACCGCCAGCATGGTGCGGTACGCGATTCGCGCGGGGTTGATCGAAGCGTAAGGGGGGCGGACAGGCCGTCTGGCGTGTCCTACCGGGCTCCATGGACGAGCTTTTCTTGAGGCAAGCCATAGACATGGCGGTGGAGGGCGTCCGCCATGGCGGAGGGCCCTTCGCCGCACTGGTAGTGAGGGACGGGACCGTGATCGCGACCGGCGTCAACCAGGTGACGCGCACGCACGATCCCACCGCCCATGCCGAGATAGTCGCGATCCGGGAAGCGTGCCGGGTGCTCGGCAGCTTTCAGCTCACCGGATGCGACGTGTATTCGTCCTGCGAGCCGTGCCCCATGTGCCTGGCGGCGCTGTATTGGGCGCGGCCCGCACGGGTCATCTTCGCCGCCACGCACGATGATGCCGCCGCCGCCGGCTTCGACGACTCCTTCATCTACCGGCAGATGAGCACGCCGCTCTCGGAACGCAGCGTACCCATGGCCCGGCTGGCGGACGAACACGCCACATTGCCCTTTCGAGAGTGGGCCCGGAAAACGGATCGGATTCCGTATTGAGGCCGTAGTCAGAAGCCGGACTCGTCGGCCGATGGCCCGTACATCCCGGGCACTGGAACATCGGTGAGCCGCAGGTAAACGCAAAGCTGCGCGCGGTGGTGGATCAGGTGGTTCATCACGAAAGTGCGCAGAACGGCGGCTCGCGGCATGGTCAACAGGGTCTGGCCGCCCGAAAGCAGCGACCATGGCTGGAAAAAGGCCTCATCGCTTGCCGCGGCGATGGCGGCACGGGCCGCCGCCGAGCCCTTGTCGAAGATATCCAGCAGATCCTTCCGCGTGGAAACCTCGGGGGCTTTGTAGGGCGGTTCGCCAGGGGGTGCGATGTCGACGGAGTCTTTGGTGAAAGTCTCCGTGCCCCAACCGGGGATCTGCGCGACGTGGGTTGCCAACTGGCGCATGTTCCAGGATTTGACATGCGGTTTGAAATCCAGGCGGTCTTCCGGCACGCGCTCGAGAACTTTGCGGGTGCCGGCCATTTCCTGATCGAATTCCGGCAGTACGGATTGATTCATCGGCATAAGGGTTTGTCCTCCAGGTAGATTCGCTTTTTATTCGCCTTATCAGGATAGGGCCAGAGGGGGAGGAAATCAAGGGAAAAATTGTAAATGCCGGGTTACGCCAGGATAGAGCGCCCGGGACGGAAATGAAGGTCAAAGGGACAGGAGCTCGGGGCGTCGGGGACCGGGCATTACGGCGTGGGGACAGGCGCTGGGGCGTGAGGCGTGCGCGCATCGACGATGGCGCCCGCGATGGCGGGCAGCGGGAGCACCCTTTCCGCCGCTCCGAGCTGGATGGCTTCGCGGGGCATTCCGAAGACGACCGAAGTGGCCTCGTCCTGGGCAATGGTACGGGCGCCCGCCTGGCGCATTTTCAGCAGCCCCTGCGCTCCGTCGGAGCCCATGCCGGTGAGCAGCACACCGGTCCCCTCCGGGCCCGCGGCTTCGGCTACGGAAAGGAACAGCACATCCACCGACGGCCGCTGGTAACAGACCCGCGGGCCCGTCTTGACGGTGACGCTATACCGCCCACCGCCTTTGCGGAGCAGCATGTGAAGATCGCCGGGCGCGACCAGGGCCAGGCTTGGATGCAGCGTGTCGCCGTCCCGCGCCTCCCGAACTTCGATCCGGCAAATCTCGTTCAAGCGATCGGCAAAGGCGCGCGAAAACTGCGGCGGGATGTGCTGGGCGATGAGGATTCCCGGGCAGGACGCGGGGAGCCTGGCCAGCATGGAGGCGATGGCTTCGGTCCCACCGGTGGAGGCGCCGATCGCGATCACCGAGCCCGCGGGGAAGGGGAGATGGCAAGCAGGGCCAGGCTCCGCGGCCGCGGGCGCCGGTGCGGTCCGCCTCACGCGCGCCGCGGCAGCCGCGCGGATCTTGGACGCCAGCACGTCGCGCAGCTCTCCGACCGAATAAGGACCGCCGGGTTTGGCCAGCACCTCGACCGCCCCGCATTCGAGCGCCTGGACCGCGGCGGAGCACGAAGCCCCGGCCAGCGAGCTGATGATCACGGCCGGCAGCGGATGAAAATGCATCAGCTTCTTGAGAAACGTCAGCCCGTCCATGCGCGGCATTTCGATATCGAGGGTGAGCACATCCGGGTGCAAGGCAAGGATCTTGTCGCGCGCCACGTAAGGATCGGGCGCCGTACCCACGACTTCGAGGTCCGGCTCTCCGGCCAGGGCGTCCGACAGCACTTTGCGGACAATGGCCGAGTCGTCAACGATCAGGACGCGTATTCTGGCGCCGGGCTGCTGCATTCGGTTGCTTCCGTCTCGAGGGACACTACCATCACGCCGCCGGCGATCTCGACGGTGTGCTCCGCGGAGGCCTCGCCGGGAGGGATCTCATGCGGGTCGACCAGGCGCGGCGTGGCCAGCCGGAACGTGGCGGCGCTCTCCACCCGGCTCAGTACCGATCCGCAGACCATGTTGGCCAGTTCGCAGACCACCTCTCCCACTTCGCGATCGGACAGTTCGGCCTCTTCGGCGCCCAGGAAATCGGCGGCGATGCCCCGGGCGCCCGGCGCGCCGATGCGCAGGGTGAGCGAACCGGAAGGCTCTCCCCGAAACGCCAGGTGCGCGGTAATCACGCCGCCCCCGGCCGGTTCCTCGCCTCCGCCCAGGCCGCGGATAAAGAACATCTTCTCCAGGACGTCCGTCACGGACGCCTGCAAGGCTTCGGCCAGCGCGGGATCAGGCACAGGGCACCCCCAGGATGGCCTCCAGCCGCTCGCGGAGCGTCTCGGGCAGGAAGGGCTTGGTGATGTAAGCCCGGGCGCCCAGCGACAGCAGCCGAATCATGCGGTTGCGCGTGGCGTCGGTCGAAATCACCACCACCGGAATCGAGCGCAGCAGATCGTCGGCATGCAGCCGGCGCAGAAACTCCTCGCCGTCCAGGCCCGGCATGTTCACGTCGGTCAGGATCGCGTCCACCCACTCCCGGCGCAGCAGGTCCAGCGCTTCCTGCCCGCCGCCGGCTTCGAAGCAGACCGACAGCTCGAACCCCGACACTTGAATGATGCGGCGCACGAGCGCCCGCATCGCGGGAGAATCATCGACAATCAGGACACGATACGCCATGAATTTCTTCCTTTCTCCGCCATGGAGGTGACCATCTCGGTTTGCATTCCGGCCTCCCTGATCCAGAGCCGGCCCGTGCCGATCTCCAGCCGCACGGTCCGCGAACTGGATCCTCCGACGACCTCGCCGTTCAACAGGACGCCGGCCTTCCAGAGTATCCGCCGCATGGCCAGGTAGTTGCGCTTGCCAATCTCGAAAACGCTCTCCTGGTCCACCATTTGCGCGCCGCCGATGGCATATGCCTGCAACCTTCGTTTGGACGCGCCCGACCCGCATACCTGCTCCAGCAGCAGGGGGATGCCGGTATCGGCGAACATGAAGGGTTTCTGCCGGCCGCGCGCCGGATCGATGGTGGAATCGGGCAGCATGAAGTGCAGCAATCCGCCGACCGCGGTGGCAGGATCGTGCACCGCCAGTCCGATGCACGAGCCGAGCGCGTAGGTCGCCAACACCTGCCCCGGCACGTGTCCGAACCGGCAATCGGCCACACCCACTACGATCTGGTCCATTTACCCTCCCGTGCCGCGGGCCTGCGATAGATGGCCGGCTTGACGTAATCCAGCGGGTGCGACGCCCGGATCAGGCTTTCGGCGTGCCCGACGAACAGATAACCGCCCGGTTCCAGGCAGGCGGCCAGGCGGCCCACCAGGTGTTCCTGCGTTTGGCGGTCAAAATAAATCATGACGTTGCGGCAGAAGATCACCGGGAAGAGGCGGGGCCAGGAGAACCCTTCCACCAGGTTGAGGCGCCGGAAACTGGCCTGGGCCCGAACTCGCGGACAAACCGTGTATGCCTCCGCGGCGTCCTGGATGAAATATCGCGACAACCACGCCGCCGGAATCCCCTGGCAGCGGCCCGGCGGATAGACCGCGCGTTCGGCAAAGCGTAAGGCCTTTCTCGAGATGTCGGTCGCGGTAATGCGGATGGTGCGGGAAGGCAGCACATCGTTCAGCAAACAGGCCAGCGTCCAGACCTCTTCGCCGGTGGAGCAGGCCGCGCTCCAGAGTTCCACGCGCTCCCGGCCGGCCAGCGCCGGAAGCACCTGTTGCCGGAGAAAATCGAAATGATCGGGTTCGCGCAGGAACGACGTGTGGTTGGTGGCGAGCGCGTCGATCAATCCCGCCAGGGCCTCGCCGGTCCGGTCGCCGAGCACGTGGCGGTAGTAGTCGTCGAAGCCGCGGAATCCGCCCTCCCTCACCAGGCGGCCGAGCCGCGCGGAAACGAGTTCCTCCTTGCCTTGCCGCAGATCCAGTCCGAAGGTCCGATAAGCCAGCTCGCGGATCTTCGCGAATTCCCCGGGCGCCAGGGGGCACATCGCATCCCGTCCGGTCCAGACTCCGCCCATCGCGTCCGCGGACGGGTTCATGGGTCCTGTCCTTTGAAGAGCCGTTCCAGGTCCAGAATCAACCCCACCTTGCCGTCGCCCAGAATCGCGCCGCCCGCAACACCGGGCACATTCTGGAACGTCTCGCCCAGCGACGTGATCACGACCTCCTGTTTCCCCACCAACTCATCCACCAGCAGGCAGAACCGTTGTCCTTCGACCTCGGCCACCACCAGCACCGATTCGAGCGGATCCTCGCTCCGGGGCCGGACCCGAAATCTCCGATACAGGCGCAAAACCGGCAGCAGGGTGTTGCGTACCAGGGCCATTTCGGCGCGCTGCTGCACGGTCCAGAGGTGTTCCCGCGTGGGGCGGAACATCTCGCGGACCCCGAACAGGGGCACGATGTAACGCTCCTGGCCCACGCCGACCACCAGGCCATCGATAATCGCCAGCGTCAACGGCAGCTTCAGGACAAAGGCGGTGCCGCGGCCCGGAGCCGAACGGATCTCGACGCGCCCGCGGAGTTTCTCGATGTGTCCGCGGACCACGTCCATGCCTACGCCGCGGCCGGATATGCTGGTCACCTGCTTGGCGGTAGTGAATCCGGGCAGAAAGATCAGGTTGTAGATTTCGGCCTCGGACAGAGCCTCGGCGGCCGTGATCAGGCCCTTCTCCAGGGCCTTGGCTTTGATTTTGTCCGGGTCCAGGCCGCGGCCGTCGTCGGCCATCTCGATGACCACCTGGCCGGCCTGATGGTGAGCCTTCAGAAGCAGGCGGGCCACGGCGCTTTTCTCCTTCCGCCGCCGCTCCTCGGGAGGCTCGATGCCGTGGTCCAGCGCGTTGCGCACCATGTGCATCAAAGGGTCCGCCAGTTCCTCGACAATGTTCCGGTCCAGTTCGATCTCGCCGCCCAGCGTCTCCATTTCGACGGGTTTGCCGAACTGTCGGGAAAGGTCCCGCACCAGCCGGGCCATGCGGCCGAACAGCGGTCCGATGGGGACCAGCCGCATGGCCATGGCGGTCTTCTGCAACTCCGCGGTGATACGCTTCAATTGCGCGACCTTGCGTTGCAGCTTGGGGCTCTTGATGGCGCTCAGGTCGGGATCGTGCCGGACCAGCGATTCGGCGATCAGCATCTCGCCCGCCATGTCGACCATGTAATCCAGTTTGGCGGTGTCGACCTTGACGGCCATGGCTTCCCTGGGGCGGGAAGCGGCGGGTTCTTCCGGCTTGCCGCTCTCGACGGCCGCCGCCAGCGCCGCGAGTTCGCCGGCGCCCGGCTCTGGAGAGCATTCCGGCTCGACCGCGCCGGATGCCAGCGCGCGAATCCTCCCCAGCAGGGACTCGTCGCGCTCCGGCGGGTCCGACGCCAGATGCCGCAACTGCGATTCGACGTGGTTGAGCCAGCCTCGGAGGTGGTCGGCGCTTTGGAGAACGACGTCGATCGCGGAAGCGGTGATGGTCAACTGCGAGTTGCGGGCGCGGTCGAGTATGGTTTCGACCTCGTGGGCCAGCCCCTGTACTTCGCGAAGCTCCAGGAAGCCGGCCAGCCCCTTGATGGTGTGAAAGCCGCGGAAGACCGCATTCAGAGCTTCCTTGTCCGCCGGATCGCGTTCGACCGCCAGTACCTGGGCTTCGACAGCCGCAAGGTGCTCCCGGCTCTCCAGGACAAAATCGGCCAGCAGCTCGGGATCCTGCGAGAGGGGCGCAGGAGCCGCGGCTTCCGGGACCGGGGCATCCGCCTGCCGATCGGCGTCCAGGGCCTGCTGCAGCCGGGCGATGCCTTGGGCGAGTTCGGCGGCGATACGCTCGGGGCTGCCTCCGGAAAGGGCGCTCAGCCGGGAGAGCGAGCCTATCATCGACCCAGCCGACGCCGCCACTTGCCCGGCGTTCTCAGCCAGCGCCATCTCCCGGATCCGCTGGACCGCGGGCGTCCAGCCGGCCGGCTCCATTCCGACTTCGGATGGCGACACCACCATGTTCAGCGCCAGCTCATCGATCGCCCGGCGTAATTCAGCCAATTGGGGCATACGAGGAACTCTCAACCCCCCCGCTCGCTGTCATCCAGCGGAAACGAGGAGCGCTCGCGCGCCTGCGCCGGGCCCGGAGGGCGGCCCGCGGCAACCGGCGCCGCGGAGATGCTTTCATCCTTCCGCGCCTCTCCGCCCGCCAAAACGCGCAGCCGCTGGACGATGCTGTACAGACTCCGCGCCTGCGCCGCCAACTCGTCGCTGGCGGCCGCGCTCTCCTCCGCGCTGGCGGCACTGCGCTGGGTCACCTGCTCCATCTGTCTCATGGCCACGGCGATCTGCTCGATGCCGCGCGACTGCTCCTGGCTGCCGGCTTCGATCTCGTCCACCAGCGCCTTGACTGCCTTCGCGCTCGCGGTAATCTGCTGAATCGACCCGGCAACCTGGTCCAGTTTTCTGGCGCCGTCGCCGGTTCTGCCGATCGAATCCTCGATCAAGGCGGCGGTATCCCTGGCGGCCTGAGCGCTTCGCTGCGCGAGGTTTCGGACCTCGTCGGCGACCACGGAGAATCCCATTCCGGCCTCACCGGCACGCGCGGCCTCCACCGCCGCGTTCAACGCCAGGATATTGGTCTGGAAGGCGATCTCATCGATCACCCGATTGATCCGGGATATCTTCTCGCTCGAACTGTTGATTTCCGTCATCGAGTGAACCATCTCCCCGAGGTTGTGATTCGCCTCCGCCACAAGCTGTGCCGCTCCCACCATCAGCGCCGCGACGGAGCGGGTGTTCTCCGCATTCTTGCGCGTGACCGCCGTTATCTCGGTGGTCGAGGAGGAAGTCTCTTCGAGCGTGGCCGCCTGTTGGGAAGTGCCTTGGGCCAGCGACTGGCTGGCCGAGGCCACCTGTCCCGAGGCTGCGGCGACATGTTGGGAGCCCTGCGAGATCTCGGCGGCAACCTGGCGAATGGCGGAAGTGGCCGACCGGACTACCACCACCGAGGACGCTCCGGCGATGGCCCCCAAGAGGATCAGCCCGAGCGTGATGCGCCAGCCGGCTGCATAATCGTCCTGCGCCGCCCGCCGGTCGACCTCGAGGATCTCGATGGCTAGGGCTGCGAGCTCCTTCGAGTCCTCGCTCGCAGCCACGCGCAGGGGAGCCACTTGCTCGCTAAAGAAGCGGACCGCCTTGTCCGGATCGCCCGCGGCCGCTAATCGCTCCAGCTCCCCATACCTGGCGAGCCAGGCCGAAAGCCCCGCTTCGAAGTGGGAGGCGATTCTTCCACCGTTTCCGGTTGTCAGGAGCGGGCGCAGGTCGCTCAACTTCCCCCGGACAATGGCGCTGTTCTCTTCGAAAAGCTGCTGGGCGGCAGCCATCCTGGCCGGGTCTTTGGCGTAAGCGTAGAGGATCGTGCCGCGCTGGCCGGCCGCCATGTTGGCGACGGCCGTGTTCAACGCGCCGGCCAACTCCACCCCCTTCGCGGTTTTGCCGGCGGTGCGCTCGAACGCGTCGTGAAACCCGGAGATCGTATAGAGCCCGTATCCTGCGGTCAGGACCAGAGCGGCCGCGAGGCCTCCCATTCCGAGCGCGATCTTGGTTCCGAATTTCATGTCTTCTTGCTTCATCACGGTTTCGCCCCGAATCCCGTTACTGGAAGATGGTGTTGAGCTGGTGCAGTTCCTGCGACGAAAGTACCTGGTCGATATCCAGCAGGATCTTGACTTTGCCTTTGACCTTGGCCATGCCGAGCAGGTACCGGCCGGTGACCGCTTCGCCGAAATCGGGCGTATCTTCGATCTCTCCGGCGGTAAGGTTCAGCACCTCGGAAACGCCGTCGACGATGATCCCGATGAAAATCAGTCCGGAATCGCCCCGGACCTGCGTCACGATGATGCAGGTGCGTTGCGTATACTCGGCGGCGGCCAGCCCGAACTTGAGGCGCAGATCGATCACCGGGATCACTTTGCCCCTCAGGTTGATCACGCCCCGGATGTGCGCGGGCGTTTGCGGGACGGCCGTGATGTCCTGCATTCCCATGATCTCCCGCACTTTCAGGACGGCGATGCCGAACTCTTCGTTGGCCAGTTGAAAGGTGAGGTACTTGCCGGCGCGGGCATCGTTTTGGACCACAGGGCCGGAGGGCGCCCCGGTTTCGTTGGCGGAGTGTATTGTGGGCGGCATTGGTTTCTTCGGACCTCCATCACACTTCCAGCCCGCAGTGGTGCCCGGCCACGTGGGCCGGGACGTGAGGGGCCTTTTCCGCCGGCGCCAGGAACAGCTTGACCGTCAGCCATTCGCCCTCCCAAGGGAATCGCACCACCGTCCATTCCGCGGTGCCGGCGCTCCGGGTTCTGAAGTTTCTCCCGAAGACGACGGTGGGGATGCTGAGGCCGAGTGGGCCGAGCTGCCGCTCCAGGTCGTTCTTGACGCCACCGATTATCATGTTGGTCAACTCGGCGACGGCGTCCAGGACGTCTTCATTCACCGCCGGGAACTCCGCCATCAACATGAGAGAGCAGATCCGGCACGCCAGCAGGGGGGAGCAGGACAGCGAGCCGGTCCCGGCCCACGCTCCCGCCATGCCGATCAACGACATCACACCGTCATTGGCTTCCGGCGTGCCGCTCTCGACGCTGGCTTCTCCGGCAGACAGTTCCACACCCAGCATGGTCGAAAACACCTCGGCGGCGGAGCGGTTGATAAAGTCCACAATCAGGTTTTGCAGGTTCATGATGCCAGCTCCATTACTACGGACAACTTTTCCTTAATCTGCTCGGCGGTAAAGGGCTTTCGGACATAGCCAGAGGCCCCCAGCCGGACGGCCTCGGCGACTTTGGTCTCCCCGCCCTCGGTGGTGATCATCACGACCGGAACGGCATGCCAGGCGGGGGAGCCCCGGACTGCCGCCAGAAACTGGATTCCGTCCATTTTAGGCATGTTGATGTCGGTAAGCACCAGACTCACGGGATGGTTCTTCATCACTTCCAGCGCCTCCTGTCCGTCTCCGGCTTCATGAATCGTGCTGATGGCGATGCCGGTTTGGCGCAGAACACGCTGCAGGATCTTGCGGATTGCGGCAGAATCGTCCACGACCAGGATTTCTGATTCCATTCGACTCCTTACACACTTAATTCATCGGAGGAATGGGCTGTTTCATTAGGGGAGAATCAGGAAAAACCGGCGGATTGCCGGGCCGGGAAGCGGCTGCGCCGCCGGAGAGCCGGGAAACACCCTCTGGCGCATCCTCGGGGGCTAAAGTTTCGGAGTGGAAGGTCGATTCTATGTCCAGGAGGAAAGGATTTGAGCCGCCAGCTCTCGCAACAGGAAATCGACGCCGTTTTCCAGAACATCAATGAGCGGAAGCGCGAAGCCCCCGCCGTGAAATTCGATTTTCGCCGGCCCGACCGCATCCCCAAATCGCAGGTCCGCGCCATCCACCTGCTCCACGACACATTCGTCCGCAACCTGGTCTCGAGCCTGTCGGCTTATCTGCGCTCCTACCTGACCGTCAACCTGGTGAGCGTCGAGCAGCTTTCCTATGCCGAGTTTCTGGACGGTTTGCCGTCACCCACCTGCATGGTCTCGCTGGGGCTCAGCCCTTACGACGGCAACGGGGTGATGGAGCTGAACCCGTCCCTGGTTTTTCCCATCATCGAGATGCTGCTCGGAGGCACGGGCAAAACCTCCACCCCGATCCAGCGCGACGTTACCGAAATCGAGCAGAAGCTTCTCGACGGCCTGTTTCGCATCATCCTTCACGACCTGCGGGAGGCCTGGAAAGGGGTCACGACGGTCGATTTCTCCATCGAATCGATGGAGACCGAGCCGCAGTTGCTGCATATCCTGGCCCCCAACGAGGCCGTGGTCTCGATCGGAATCGAGATCCGCATCGGCGAGACCGTGGGCATGATGAACATCGCCATGCCCTCGATCGTGATCAAGATGATGCGGCAGAAGTTCGACCAGCAGTGGTCCGTGCGGAAGACCCACGCCAGCGACGCCGAGCAGGCCCGCGTGCTCGGGATGTTGCGCGAAGGGCTCCTTTCGCTCGAGGCCCGCCTCGAAGGGCCGACCCTCAGCGTCCGCGACCTGCTGGGGTTGAACGAAGGCCACCTGCTGACTTTCGATTATCCGGTCGAGCGGTCCATCGAGCTGCTGGTCAACGGCACGCGCAAGTTCACGACGCAGGTGGCGAGCACACGCAAGAAGCGGGCGTGCCTGATCGAGCAGATCCGCCAGATCCTGCCTTACGGGAGAATCAATGAAGAAGGCGCGGGCGGCGGCGAGGCCGAGGGCGGCCCCCCGTAAAACTCGAGCAGGGCACTCAGGAAGGCGCGCCCCCGGGGCCGGCCATTGTTGTACTCGAACTCGAGCCGCTGCAAGAACACGAGGCACCCCAGCACGTCGGCGTCGCGGGTTTTGGTGACGCCGGTATGCTCCTTCTCCTGCCGGCGAAACTCCTGGGTGTCGCGCTGCACAGCCTGATAGATGCCGGCCGCCAGCAGGTTCGAGGGAACGCTCTCGTAGTAGACCCCGCTTTCGAGCGAGCGGTACGTACGGATCAATCCTTCGAGGGCTTCTCTCACATCGAGGTCCGTGGCACCCGAGGTGTCGAGCGCGGCTCTGGCCACCGTGCTGCCGAGGAATGCCAGAAGCACTTCATTTTCTGCCAGCAGCTTCTCGGAGACCCGGATGTCGCGGTTGGGAAGCTGCTCCGGGACCAGGGGTACCGGCTTGTCGTGCCTGCGGGCTTCCTGGAGGTACTCGCAATCCAGCGGGCAGGCGACCGTGACCTCGCGTTCGGTGCCACAACAGATGGTGCAGATGTCGCCACGCACTCCGGGACAGAAGCGGCGCGGACGCCGGACCATGCAAATCGCGCAAGCCATCCCTCTAGTATAGGAAGAAGAGGGCCGACGAGCCGATGAGCAGGACCAACTTGTTCTTAAAAGTTGAAGTGGAGCACGAAGCGGACGAGAAGCCGCAGCGGATGGGCGACGAAATCTGCCGCCATCTCAAGAAACTGTACGGCGTGCGGGAGGCGGAGCTCTCCAGCTTTGTGGTCATTGAAGAATAGGCGGGCCGATCATCTGTGCATAGGTCCGGCGGAAGTACGCATCGGTCATTCCGGCGATATAGTCGCAGACCACGCGGTGCGGGGGCTCGGAAAGCGCCTGGATACAGTACGGCTGCGGCAGCCGCCGGGGGTCCGCCACAAAAAGCTCGAACAGCCTTGCGATCATGTCCATGGAGCGCCGGCGGCCTTCGCCTAAAGCCGGTGAGTCGTACACCTTGGCGTGGAGGAATCGCTTCAACGCGAGGCTGGCCGCCGCCGCGCCGGGCGTGAACACGGCCAGACGCGCGGGAAGAGCGCGCACCTCGTCGCAGTCCGCCACGCCCGCTTCTCGCGCGCTCCTCACGGTTCCCTGAATCAAGCCGGAGACCATCTGATCGATCAACCGGCGCAGCACCTCGTAAAAGCTCTCGCGGGCGGTGGCGCCGGGGGACTGGGTTTCCACGGTTTCCTGAATCGCGCGGTATGGGGGCACGCCATCGGCGATGTCTTCGGCGCTCAGCAGCCCGGCCGAAAAGGCATCATCCAGGTCGGCGGTATTGTAGGCGATCTCGTCGGCCAGGTCGATCAACTGCGCCTCCAGCGGCGGACGGAGGCCGGGCAGGTATGGCTCGATCTCCGGCACCTCCCCGGCCTGGAAATCGCGCGAGTGTTTTACCATCCCCTCGCGGACCTCGAACGTCAGGTTCAACCCGGGGAAGCGGGCGTAGCGCTGCTCGAAACTCTCCACGATGCGCAGCGCGTGCAGATTGTGGTCGAAGCTTTCGCCGAAGCGGCTCATCTGCCGGTTCAGCTCCGCCTCTCCCGCATGGGCGAACGGCGGATGCCCGATGTCGTGGGCCAGGGCCAGAGCTTCGGTGAGAGCTTCGTTGAGTTCCAGCACGCCGGCCACCGTGCGGGCGATCTGCGCCACCTCGATGGTGTGGGTGAGCCGGTTGCGGAAATGATCCGACAGCTCGGGTGCGAAGACCTGTGTTTTGGCCTCCAGCCGCCGGAACGCGCGGGAGTGAATCACCCGGTCGCGATCGCGCTGAAAAGCGTTGCGGTAGGGATGCTCGGGCTCCGGGTAGGACCGCCCCCGGCTTCGTTCCACCGGAAAGCGCAAGCGCGCCAGCATAGGGGAGGGGGCGGCTACTGCGGAGGCAGTTCGCTCAGAATCGCCAGGGCGTTCTGCCCGACCGTCCCCTTCACGCTGCGCAGGGGGTCGAGAAGCTTGCGGGCTTCGGCGGGCTTTTTCGGCGACAGAAACCGGGCCAGCGTGAGAGCCGCCTGGTCCTTGGAAACGTAAATTGTGGGATGGGCCATCAGATCGCGGAGCGTGCTCTCGCCCAGGTCCGCGCGGCCATCGGCGAAGTAGATCTGGGCCAGCGAATACTGGGCCAGCGAGGCATACTTGGCGTCGGCCTTGCCGGCCACGTCCTTGAAGAGGGTTTCGGCTTCACCCAGCTTGCCCTGATCCGCCTTGATCGCCCCCAGGTAGTATTCGGCGATGAAGCCCTCGGTGGTACCCGGATACCGGCTCTGGACGTCCGCGAAGGCTTTCAACGCGACCTGGTCCTTGGCGTCCTGAGTGGGGAAATTCAGATTCACTCCGGGAGTCGGCGGCCCGACCGGGGCTTCCTGCACCTGGATCGCCCGGGCCAGCGCCTCCTCGCGCTGTGCATGCTGATGGCCCGAGTAAATGATGTAACCGATGATCAGCACGACGGCCACCAGCGCGATCCCGCCATAACGGACGATTTCCTGCCGGTGGTCTTCAAAAAAATTTACTGTGTGTTCGACTTCGAGGGCGAACTTATCGCTCTTTAGCTCTTTGCGGGTAATTCTAGCCACGAAAACCTCAGATGGAGTAGGAAACTACATGATATCACGCGGGCTATGGCTCCGCCCGAGCGGAACGCGGGGAATGCGGACACTCCGCCCTCGCCCGTCTACCGGATTGCGGGCTCCGGCATGCTGTAGTAGCATTCTGACATGTCCGCCGGACCACCGGCGGCGGAGCGATGCCTGTTGCGACCCCTTAGCATCTTCGCTTGCCTGTGGGCCGGGGCCATTGTGCCGAACATGTTCTTCGGCCAATGCGGCAAGCCGGTGGCTTCTCTGGCCTTGCCACCCGAAGGAGGCGGGCTGCCCGGCTTCGTATTCAACAAGGCGTCGACGATTCTGCCCGGGTCTTTCGCCCCGGAGATACAGGTCTACACGAGGCCCGACGGAACCATTCAGATCTGGAAGAAATATCCCAACGGCGACGCGGTGCTGGTTTGGGAGGGGATGGCCAGCGGACTACCGGCGGAGCTGCAGTCCATGTGTGGACCGGATTGGTACAGCCAAAACTTCCCGCCTGTCTCCAAGTCGCCGGCGCGCCAGGCGGCAGAGTCCGCGCGCGCCGTGGCTGCGGCGGCCGCATCGCCGTCGAGCGGCCAGGCCGCCCAGGGATTCGCGGTCGCCGATGTGAACGGCGATGGCTTCGGGGATACGATCTCGGTGAGTTCGGTGCAACTCCGGGCCGCGGATGGCTCGCTTCTCTCCACCAAGCCGCTCACGCTGGGATTCACACCCGACCCTACCACCCAGATCGTGGTGGCGGATTTCAACCGCGATGGCAAGCTCGATCTGGCCTTCAACAACTACGGCCCTCCGCCGGCCCAGGGGAGTGTCGTCATCCTGCTGGGCAACGGCGACGGAACATTTGGCGCCCCGAAATCGTTCCCGGCGGGGTCGAATCCACTCTCGCTGGCGGCCGCCGACTTCAACGACGACGGCACGATCGACCTCGCCGCCGGCAATCGCAACGGCGCGATTTCGATCCTGCCGGGCAACGGCGATGGGACCTTCGCGGCTCCCGTCTCGGTGGCCATCGGTGAGGACGCCCTCGGCAACCCGCAGTCCATCCTCGCGCTCGATCTCAACGGCGACGGCCGGCCCGACCTGGAGGTCGCCAACAATGGAGACAAGAGCATCTCGGTGCTGCTGAACACCGGCGGCGGGAAGTTCGGCCCGCCGTCGATCACGGCCCTGCCCTTCGACCCCAATTACCTGGCATTCGGCGATTTCAATCACGATGGGAAGCTCGATCTGGCCGCGGCCTCTTACCGCTCAAACGCCATGGTCATCCTCTTGGGCAACGGCGGCGGCACGTTTCATTCGCCCGCGGCATACGCCACCGGAAATTTTGCCCAGTCGATTGGCGTCGAGCCTCTGGACGACGGCACCACCCTCCTGGTCACCGCCGACGGGATCACGGGCGATGTGTTGTTCACCGTAGTCACGCCCCAGGGTGTGGTGGGCGCGCCGCCGCTCGACGTGGTCGGCGGGCAGCCCACCGCGGTCGCCGCGGCCGACCTGAACGGCGACGGCATGCCCGACGTCGTGCTCACCGGCGCCTCCAGCGACGTTTCGGTTCTGATCGCGCAGGCCGGCGGGCAGTTCAAAGCGGCGGTGGGATACTCGCTGGGTCAACCCTCGCCGTTGCCTCAGGCCCTGGTGATCGGCGATCTGAACGGCGACGGCAAGCCGGACGTGATCACCGCCAATGCCGGTACCTTCACTTCGCCGGGATCGGTGAGCGTCCTATTGGGAAACGGCGACGGCACTCTGAAGCCGCCCGCCAGCACCAACGTGAACCAGACCGCGCAGAGCCTGGCGCTCGGGGACTTCAATCGCGACGGCAAGCCGGACGTGGCCGTGGCGGCATTCGGATCGATACCCGGCGCCGGCGGATCCGATCCCGGCGGTGTCGCCGTGCTCCTGGGCAAAGGCGATGGAACATTCCAGCCGCCGGCGACGCTGACCGTGAGCGGGCTCCATCCCGAGGCGGTCGCGGCCGCGGATCTGAACGGTGATGGCAAGCTCGATCTCGCCGTGGTGCTGGTCTGCGACCCGGCGTTGACGCAGCCCTCGACGTTGGCGATATTTCTGGGACAAGGCGACGGCACATTCGCGCCGGCGCGGACCTTTCCCTTGAAAGCCACGGGCGGCACACTGAGCGCCGTGGCAATTGGCGATTGGAACGGCGATGGCAAACCAGACGTGGCGGCCGTCAGCAACTTCGGCCAGCAACTCGACATTCTGCTGGGAGACGGCGCCGGAGGATTCCTCGAGGCGGCCACCACGCCTACCACGGAGCCCGGGGCGCAGGGCCTGGCGGTGGCGGACCTGGACGGAGACGGCAAACTCGACTTGATCGTGGCGCACTGCTGCGGGGAAAGCGACGGGACCTACCTTCTGGGCAATGGCGACGGAACGTTCCAACCCGAGCAGCATCTCGTTTCCGGATCTTCCCCCACCGGCGTGGCGGTGAGCTCCATCGGCGCCACCGGGCCGGGTCTGGTGTTTTCGGATCAAGGCGGCACCATGACCGGACTGTCCTTTCCAGGCCCGCCGCCCGTGTTGGCGGTCTCCACCGGTCCGGCCTCCGGCGGCGGCGCCAGCCAGACCTTTACCTTCGTCTTCTCCCATTCCGAAGGCTATCAGAACCTGGCGGTGGTGGATGTGCTCATCAACAGTGTCCTGGATGGCCGGAGCGCCTGCTACGTGGCGTTCGTTCCTTCCGGAGCTTCCTCCGGTTCATTGTTTCTGGTGGATGACGCAGGCGATGCGGGCGGTCCCTATCAGGGGATCGTGTTGCCCGGGTCCGGTGCGGTTTCCAACAGCCAGTGCGCCATCAGGGGCGCGGGCAGTTCGGCCAGCGGGAGCGGCAACACGCTCACGCTAACGCTGGCGATTACCTTCAAGGCCGGCTTCCCGGGAAACAAGGTCGTGTACCTTTCGGCACGCGACACGTCGTCGAACAACACCGGCTGGCAGGCGCTGGGCACTTGGGGAGTGCCGGGGCCGCAGACGGCGGGTCCCGCCGTGGGCGGAGTCAGCCCGGCGCGCAGCGACCTGGCGGTCCAGACCTACACGTTCACTTTCACCGATACCAACGGATGGCAGGACATCACGGTGGCCAACATCCTGATCAACAGTGCGATCGACGGACGCCAGGCCTGCTATCTGGCCTTCGTTCCGACGGCATCCGCGGCCGGTTCCCTGTTTCTGGTGGACGATTCAGGCGAGGCGGCAGGTCCGTATTCCGGTATGGTGTTGCCCGGTCCGCCCGCCGGGCCGGGCAGCGTGGGCAACCTCCAGTGCGCCGTCAGCGGAACGGGAGCTTCGGCGTCCGGCAGCGGCAACACCCTCACGCTGACGCTCCCCATCACGTTTTACCCGACCTTCGCAGGCAACAAGGTGTTTTTCCTCGCCGCCCGCAACAACGCGGTGAACACCAACTGGCAGGCCGTGGGGTCGGTCGCGGTGCCGTAGGGTATCTGCGATTTGCCTGCCAGACTATCTAGCGGGCGGCCGAGGCGCGGCGAGGAGAAGAATCCCCGCTCCTCTGCGTGGGTCCGCGGCCGGTTCTCGTTTTCGCTGGCCAGCCACGCGCGCGGGGCGCCGCCTCCAGGGCCTCCTACGCCGCGGGCGGCTCGAAATACATCTGCGCCAGCTCGGGCTTCTCGCGGATCGCCTTCCGCCAGTAGGATCGCGCTTCTTCCTCCTGCCCCATGGCCATCAACGCGTGGCCCAGGTTCAACAGCGCTTCGGCGAATTGCGGGTCTTCGTTGAGGGCCTGCTGATAGTACAGCGCCGCGTCGCTCGGCTGGCCGCGCTTCTGGCAGATGAGGCCGGCATTGTAGTAAAGCTCGGGGCTCTTCTCTCCCAGCTCGATCAGGCGCCGGTGCAGCTCGAAGGCCTCGTCGTAGTCCTGATCCTCGAGCGCCAGCGCCGCCAGTCCGCGCACCGCGTCCGAAGCGTCCGGGCGGATCAAGAGCGCATCCTGGAAGCAGCGGCGAGCCTCGCGGGATTTTCCGGAGCGGGCATAGGCAATCCCCGCGTTGAGGTGCGCTTCGGGCCATTCGGGCCGTTTGGCCAGGCACGCCTGGAAGGCTTCCGCGCTGGCTGCGTAGTCGGCGCGGAGCAGCAGCAGATAGCCCAGGCGGAACGAGGCGTCGCACCATTCCGGCGCGTCCTCAGGCATATTGGCGTAGAGGCTCTCGGCCCGCGCGCGGTCGCCCTGCTGCTCCAGTACCAGCGCCAGGTTCCACAGCACGTCCGGCTGGTGAGCATCCAGGGCGAGCGCCTTCTCATAACAGCCCCGAGCCAGGGTGAGGTCGCTCAACTCCTGGTACGCCACTCCCAGGTTGAGGAATGCCTGCGTGGAATCCGGCTTGAGGGTGCACGCCTGCTTGTAAGCTTGGGCGGCCTTGTCGTAGTTCCCCATTTTGTGGTGCGCCACGCCCAGATTGAACCAGTTCTCGAAGCGTTCGGGCGCCGCATCCACCAGGCCCCGGCAGTATCGGATGGCGTTGAGGTAATCGCTGTCGCCGAATGCCAGGGTGGCCTGCGCCTCCATGGCCACCGGCGAATCCGGCTGCACCTCCGACAGCATCGCCGAATAGCGCCGCACGGATTCGGCGTCCTTTTTCTCCAGGAACATGGCGACCAGGTTGGAGAGGGCTTCTTCGCACTTGGGGTTGCCCGTCAGGACCCGCCGGTACTGTTCGACCGCCTCGGCGTGCCGGCCGGACTGCTGCAGGCTGACGGCCTTGGCAAACAGCGCCTGCTCGCTCTCGGGAACCAGCTCCAGGTAGTTCTCGAGCGGGTAGAGCGCGTCTTCCGGGAGGCCGCTGTGAATCAGCGCGATGCCCAGCCCCAGCAGCGCCTCCGAGCGCGTGCCGTCCGCCAAGATGGCGCTCGAAAACGCATCCGCCGCCTCTTTCCATCTCTTCAGGTGGCCTTGACACACCGCCAGGTTGAAATGCGCCGTGCGGTGCTGCGGCTCCTGTTGCACCAGTTGCGCATATGCCGCCGCGGCCGATTCGAAGTCGCGCAGCTCGTATTGAATGTGACCCAGCGCGGAGTAGAGTCCGGGCTCGTGCTCGCCCGTCTCGATGGCTTTTCCCAGCAGCCTGGCGGCGCTCTCCAGCTTGCCCTCCAGGTGCAGGGATACGGCCTTCGAAAGCGTGCGGCTCACGCGCTTCTGCTGCTTCAGCTCATTGATCGAGGTGACGCCTGGCGGCAGCGCCTGCGAGCCCACATTTACTCCTGTCATCAACTCCATCTTCCGAACCTCCCTTGGTTGTGAATTCCCTCGCACGAAGGACCGCTGGGCTCCTCCGCGAGCATGATCTCATCGGTGTGCGCCGGGGGAGCGGGTTGCGGACGATCGGCCGGCATTCCCGGTCTCCAAATTTCCGCCGTCTGCGCCGGGGCGTCGCCCGCGAGAAAAGAGCAGACTACCCCCAGCCAGTCCTGGTTTCTCAAAACCCTCATCCAGTAGAGGCGCGCGTGCTCGCCGGCCTCACTGAAAAATCCCACGCCGCCACGGGCCGCCACGTCATCCGTCCAGGAGTCCACCTTCTGGCCTTCCACCAGCGCGGTGAGCCGGTTGCCGCGCACGTCCACTTCCATGTGGAACGGCAGATTCCTGTGCACCATCACCGACAGCGGCGTTTCCACGGCGTGGCCTTTCCTGCCGTCCACTACCGGGTAGTGGACCATGGCGATTACGGGACGCAGGCCCGTCTGCACCATCTTGACCTTCATGGCGTAATAGTTCTGCGAATCCTGCGCCCGCACCACCATTCCGAGGCCCTTGTCCTCGATCTGGCCGAAGAATTCCAGCCGGTAGTCGGTGTATGTCATCGTAGGCCGGAAGAGCGCCAACTGGCCCGGGCGGGTGTAGCCGTCGGGATGCCGCGTCCAGCCGGGAGCCCAGCTCATGGTTGCGCTGCCCCAGGCCTCCATGCCATTGCGGAAGTTGTCGGTCAATTCCGTGGCCGCCCGGTCGGCGACGGCGTGGCGGACCCGCTGTAGAGCCGATTGCGACGCGGCGGCCGTGGTGGGCGGGCCGGGCGCGCGGCCGCCGGCGGCGTCCGCGGTTTGACCCGCCTCGCCGGAGGGACGCTCCGCCGACTGCGAGAACGCCCGGTCTACCGATTCGATGGGGTTGCCGATCTGGATCACCTGGCTGCCGAACCAAAGCCACAGCCCGACCAGCAGGCACGCCGCGATCTGGGCGAAGCGCCGCTCAGCGCGGCTCGGCCGCCACCGCTTGTCAGCGCCGGGAAGCGAGAAGACCTCCGTGGCAGAAGCGGGCTTGGGCTCCGGCTTGGGCGGCAGAATCTCTTCCGTGCGCTCGGCCGCGATCTTGAACCCAAAGCGCGGCAGCACGAGCGGGATCTCGGGCGTTTTCCACTCCACCCGGCTCTCCCGGGACAAAGCCGCGCGCTGGCAGTAGAATTCGACCGGGATGAATCCAGGCTTGGGAACGCGGGCCGTGTGACGCCCGTCCGGCGTCACTGGCGCCTGGACCCGGATCCACGAAATCGGCACCAGCACGGCAGGTTTGGCGTTCAGCTCCTGCGGCTCGGGCGGCGCGGCCTCGGCCTGAGAGTCGCCGAAGCCAGCGATCGAGAATCCCCGGCTGGCCGACAACTCGAACGGGGGCAGGCACAGATCCTGGACCCAACCGATGCGGGCAACCGCCACGGCAGAGGTGAACGGGGCTTCGACCGGCTGGGGATCGAGAGCCTGCCGAAGCCCCGTCGGCACTCGCTCGGTCGCGGCAAGCCCTCCTGAATCCAGGAGCCCGCCCTGAAGGCGAATCTTACGCGCGGCGAAGGAGCATGGATTGGCCGCGGCGGCCACTTCCACGAGAAGTTCCAGCGGCAGCGGCGCGTGCTCCGCCGCCGTGCCCGAAGGGAGGCCGCCGGTGGGCCCGAGTTTCGGCAGGGCCGACCGGAACTGAGCGGCCGCCATGCGAGGCGCCGGTTCGCGATACCTCGCGTCCCATTGCGGCGACACGGTCTCCAGCGCCGGCTGCGCCATGGGCGGCAGTTGCCATTCGGAAGCTTCCGGCAATCCCAGCACCCCCGCCGCGAACTCCGGGAACAGCGGACACTGGTATCCAGCGCCGGATGCCAACGCCTCCGACGATGCTGCCCGTAGTTCGCGCGCGGCGGGTTGGGCGGGGATCGGCGTGGCCTGTTGGCAACGCGCCGGCTCGGGCACGACGTCGAACAAGTCCGTCTCGATCACCGCCATTCCGAATCCCGGCAAACGCGCGGGCGGGTATTCCGATGCCATCGCCGCCGCCACCAGGGCGCCGCTCAAGCCCGCCGGTCTTGCCTCTTGCGCGAGTGGCGCAGGCGTTCCACCGGGGCGGCTGGATTCGACCTTCGCCAACGCCGGCTCCCGCGGAGCCAGGAGGCACTGCGGAAGGAGCGTGGGCCGGCACGCCAGTTCGGCTGCCTGCGTCTTCGCCGCCGGTGTGACGTCCCGTGCGGCGGGAGCGGCCATCTGGCTTGCCGCATCCGCCAGCATCGCCAGCCCCGCCGTCTGCGCCGCTGCCAGTCCCAACGCAGGCAGGCTCAGCCCGCGAGGTTCCAGCCCGGTGGGCAGCGCCTCGCCGGATTTCGCCGCGGTTCCCACGCCAGCGGCTACGCTGGCGGGAAACGAAATCCGTCCCGCGGCGGTCAATGCGGGCGCGGCCAGATCCATACCGAGCCCTTCCATGGAGACGCCCTGCGGAGCGGCCGGCTGCGGCACCGGAATGGCCGGCGCGCCCGCTGCCGCCGCTTCGGGTGCTGAAATCGCCATCCAACCTTCGGCCGGAGGCGGAGGCGCGGGATCCCAACGCGCCTTGACCTTGCCGGCCTTCGGCAAATCCGGCGCCGCTTCGGGCGGCTCCATCAGGAAAATTACCTGGTCGATACCTGTAAATTCGAGTGAATATCCAAGGGCTGGATGGAGAACCGGCGCGTGCGCCAGCGGCCCGTAATGCGGAGCGAAGCCATCGCCCAGGCATGGCGCGACTTCGAGCGGCCACCAATCTTCCCCGACTACAGGATCGGGGGCGCTGCCTGCCAGCCAGGTGCCCAGCCCCGGTTTGGCGAGGCCTTCCACAGGCGAGACCTGTGCGCGAAAATCGGCCATTTTGACGGGGGACGGTTCCGGCTCCGCGATTCTGTGAATGACCTGGCCCAGGCGGTCCGCGTAGCGTTTTCGATGGGCGAGACAGCAGAATTCGTCGTCCCGGAGGACCTGAAATGGGCCGATATCTTTGCCGCAATAGAGGCAAGCCACGGTGTCACCAACTCGAATTCTGCCTAAGATTATAACGTCAAGGTTAGCGAAAAGACTCGCCGATTTTTGCTGAAATACCCTTGGTTTTAGTTAGAAAAGTATACCTATCCAACGTTATGGGGAGTTCTCCTGCAATGTGCGAGACTGGAGACTGCCGGCACACATCCGTGGGAGGCCCTTGTGTTCAAAACCGCCGTGGCGACGCCACTCCTTGCCCTCGCCGCATTGGCCGCCCGCCCACCGTTTACCACGGGCGACTTGTGGGCATGGCGCACGGCGACCGATGCGCGAATCAGTCCGGATGGCCAGTGGATCGCCTGGGTCGAGGGAGGAAACGACTCCAACGCCGACAAGGCCTTTTCCAACCTATGGCTCGCTTCCGCGGACGGAAAAACCCGCCGGCCGTTTACCGAAGGCAACTGGCAGGACCGGTCGCCGCGCTGGTCGCCGGACAGCAGCCGCATCGCCTGGCTGTCGGACCGCGCCGGCAAGCCGCAGATCTTGGTCCAAGGCCTGGAAGCGGGAGCCGCGAAGCAACTGGCCGTTCTGGAACAGCCGCCGCAGGCCCTGGCCTGGTCCGCCGACGGCCAATCGATCGCTTTCACCGCGCGCCTTCCGGCACCGGCCGAAGCGCCGCCCTGGGCGCCTCCCGCGATCCTGCCCTGGCTGGTGAATCGAAGCGGGGGATTCGTCCACCTTTTTGTAATCCCCGCGGCCGGAGGTGCGCCGCGACAGATCTCCCGCGGCGATGGGAGCGTGTCCGGCGAGCCCGCCTGGATGCCGGACGGGCGCACCATCGTGGCCGCCCGCGAAGATGCCCACATCTGGGCGTTCTCCGTTTCCGGCGGCCCTCCCCGCCAGTTGACCAGCGAGCCCGGAAGGGACGAATGCCCGTCGCCTTCTTCCGACGGCGCCAGGATCGCCTGGCTGTCAACTGCCGCCACGAATCGCAGCCACGCCACGCGCAAGCTCCGCGTCATGAACGCCGATGGAAGCCGCGCCCGGGTGCTGAGCGGCTCGCTCGATCGCGATGCCACCGATCCCCAGTGGAGTTCCGACTCCCGCACGGTGTATTTCCTGGCCGGCGACCGCGGCTCCACCCACGTCTACGCCGCGCGGGCCGATGGAACGGTGCGCCAGGCGACCAGCGCGGCCGAGCGTCTCGAAGGCTTTTCCCTGGCGGATAACGGGCAGGCCGTCTCGGTGCGCTCCACCGCGTCCGCCGCCGGCGACATCTATTCTTTCACCGTCGACCGCGTGTCCCAACCCGTCAGGGTCGCCGCGCCCGACGAGCACCTGCTGGCCGAGCGCGAAATCGCCGCCGTCGAAGAGATGCCTTACGAGTCGGGCGGGCAATCCATTCAGGCGTGGATCGTGAAGCCTCCGGGCTTCGACCCGGCGAAAAAGTATCCGCTGCTGCTCGAGATCCGCGACGATCCGCCCGCGATGCACGGCGCCGGGTTCAACCTGCGCGCGCAGATCGCCGCCGCGCGCGGTTTCGTGGTGCTGTGCGCCAACCCGCGCGGCACCCCCGGCTACGGCGAGACGTTCGCCGGGCTCCTGCCCACGCGCTATCCCGGGGACGATTACGACGACCTCATGCGCGGCGTGGACGCCGTGCTGGCGAAAGGCTACGTCGATCCGAATCGCCTGACGCTCATCGGCGGCCTGCTCGCGGCCTGGACGCTCGGCCATACCGAACGCTTCCACCGGGTAGTGGCGCGCCGCCCTGTCATGACGCCCGCCGGCCTCGAGCGCGCGGCGCCGTGGGACGATCCGGATCAATACGTGCCGCACTCGCCGATCTTCTTCGCGCGAAACTTCCGCACGCCGACGCTGGTGCTGGCGGGCGATCCCGACCCGGAAAGCCAGGAGTTGTACCTGGCCTTGCAGGCGAGGAAGGTGGAATCGGTGCTGCTGCGCGTGCCCGCGGCGCCCACGCCGGGCGAGCAAATTCTCGAGCTGGAAACCGTGCTGCGTTGGCTGGCGCGGCCCTGACCGAAGGGGTCCGGCGCTGTTACCGGGCCCCGGCCGCCGGGGAGGGGTTTTGGCCTCCCGCCCGCGTTCCGTTGACACGACTCGCGCTGAATCAGACAATAAGGTCGTGGAGTAGTATTATGTATCGGGCCTTGACCGTGGCGCGGGAGTACGGAAGCGGCGGCGCGCGCATCGCTGCCATCGCGGCCGAACGCCTGGGCTGGAAGTTGCTGGACCGCGCACTGGTTGACGAGATTGCGAACCTCGCCAGCGTAGACGTGCAACTTGCCAGGCGTTATGACGAGCGGCTGGATTCGTGGGCGCACCGGTTGAGCCGGCGCGCGCTCTGGCACGGAGCATTCGACGCCGTGGCGGTGCTGCCGGAGACCGGGGTCTTCGATGCGGAGACCATGGCACACCTCACCCGCGCGGTGATCGAACACGCCTATGAGGTCGGGAATTGCGTCATCGTCGGGCGCGCCGGCCAGTGTATCCTTCAGCAGCACGAGGATGTCTTCCACGTCCTTGTATATGCGCCGTGGGCCGACCGGCTGGCGCGGATCCGCGCGCGTCACGGCGCCGCCGAGGATGCCGCCGAATCGATTCGCAAGATCGATGCGGAGCGCACCCGCTACGTGCGGATCAACTTCGGCCTGGACCGGCACGACCCGCACCTCTACGACCTCATGATCAGCTCGAAGCCCGGCGAAGACGCGGCTGCCTCCACCATCCTGGCAGCGATGGGCAAGGAATGATGTTAGATTCGCACTTCGGGAAATATATGGCACATCGAGACAAGTTTGCGAAGCCTCCCGCCCGAATCGCCGCTGCGGCCGCTCTGCTGTCGGCGGTCTGGCTGGCGGGATGCACCGCCTCCGGCCAGAAGATCGGCGCGGCCGATCCCCCGCCCACACCCGTGATGGTCACCGATGTGCACCTCCAGGATGTTGCCATCTTCTCCGAGTTCGCGGCGCAAACCTACGCACGCAACATGGTCGAAGTGCGAGGGCGGGTGGATGGATACGTAGATCAATGGCTCTTCCGGCCGGGCTCCGAGGTCAAAGCCGGCCAGGTCCTGTACGTGCTCGATCTGCGGCCCTACGAGGCGGCCGTCGAGCAAGCGCAGGGAAACCTCCACCAGAGCGAAGCCGACCTGGAGTTCGCCAGAAACCAGGTCTCGGTGCTGCAGGCGCAGGCGAACCTCGCCTCCGCCCAGGCCAATCTCGTGAAGGCGCAGCAGGACGTCGAACGCCTCACCCCGCTGGTGAAAGCCGATGCGGCCTCCAAACAGGATCTGGATGCCGCCGCTGCCGCACTGAAAGCCAATGAGGCCAACGTCGCCGCCTTGAAGGCGAATGTCGATCAGACCGGACTCTCCACCCGCACGCAGATTGCCGCGATGCAGGCCAGGGTCGAGGCATTGCGCGCCGCATTGCGCACCGCCGAGCTGAATCTGCAATATGGGACGATCCATGCTCCTGTCGACGGCCGCATCGGAGATACATTGATTCCGGTTGGCGGCCTGGTCACGCCCAACTCTCCCCAGCCGCTTACCACCATCGTTCCCCTCGACCCGATCTGGGTTCGCTTCAAGGTGACCGAACCGGAATATCTCTCATGGGTCAGCCGCGGGCTGGCGGTAGCCGGCGGCCTTCCGCTTACCCTGGTCCTCGCGGATAAGTCCGAACTCCCCTTGCCCGGCCGCCTCGAGAACGCACTCAACCAGGTGGATCCGAAGACCGGGACGCTCGAGTTGCAGGCCCGCTTCTCCAACCCGAGCCATAAGGTCCTTCCGGGCCAGTTCGGCCGGGTTCGGGTGCAGGTCGCCGAACGCAAGGATGCCATCCTGGTGCCGCAGAAAGCCGTTCAGCAGTTACAGAGTATGCAAGCCGTCTACACCGTGGACCCCGATAACAAGGTGCTGATGCGCGCCGTCACGACCGGCGACCGGGTGGGCACATCCTGGAACATCGAACAGGGCTTGAAACCGGGCGATCGCGTGATCGTCGAGGGCCAATTGAAGGTACGGCCGGGCATGCGGGTGCAACCACAGCCCTACCGCGTAGTGGACGCTACGCCGGGCGCGGGACCGAAGGCGGGGAGCTGAGCCGTGGCGCGATTTTTCATCGGCCATCCCGTCTTCGCGATGGTGATCGCCATCGTGATCGTCATCCTGGGAGCCGTGGCCATCCCTACTCTCCCCGTGGCCAGTTATCCCGAAGTGGTTCCTCCGGTCGTGCAGATCAGCACCAGCTACCTGGGCGGCAATTCGCAGGACCTCGAAAAGACCGTGGCGCAGCCCATCGAAGAGCAACTGATCGGCCTCGACGGCATGCTCTATTTTCTCTCCAACAGCGGCAACGACGGCTCGCTCAACATCCAGGTCACGTTCAACCTGGGCACCAACCCGGACAACGCCACCGTGCAGACGCAGAATCGCGTGAACATCGCCATGCCGCGCCTTCCGCCCGAGGTGCAGCGCCAGGGCGTCGTCGTCAAAAAGGTCTCCACCGCGTTTCTCACCAGCATCAGCCTGGTCTCGCCGGACAGCCGCTACGATTCGCTGTTCCTCACCAACTACGCGCAGATCAACCTACTGAACCAGGTGGCCAGCCTCGACGGGGTGGGCGAATGCCGCCTCGGCACGAACCTGGTGTACTCCATGCGGGTCTGGGTGAATCCCGACCGGATGGCCCAACTGGGAATCACCGCCAGCGATATCAGCGATGCCATTCAGGCGCAGAACCGGCAGAACCCCGCCGGATCGCTGGGCCAGCCGCCCACGCCCGCGGGCACCGATTTCCAATACTCGGTCACGGCGCCGGGACGCCTCGTGAACGCATCCGAGTTTGAAGACATCGTCCTGCGCGCCCGCCCGGACACCGGCTTGCTCCGCATCCGCGACGTGGGCCACGTGCAGCTCGGGGCCGTGAGCTACAGCGGTTTCAGCCGCGTCAACGGCATCCCTTCCGGCAATCTCATCGTCTATCTGTCGCCCGGCGCCAACGCCGTCGCCACCGCCGACCGCGTGCGCAAGTTCGTGGCCCAGGCCAAGCGGGGTTTCCCCGCGGGCATGGACTACGTCATTCCTTACGACTCCACCGTATTCGTCCGGGCGGCCATCAAGGAAGTCATGACGACCCTGTTTGAAGCCACCGGGCTGGTCATCATCGTCGTCTTCCTTTTCCTGCAGAACTGGCGCGCGACGCTCATTCCGCTGCTCACCGTTCCGGTGGCCATCGTCGGCACCTTCGCCCTGTTCCCGATGCTCGGCTTTTCCATCAACATGACCAGCATGTTCGGCCTGGTGCTGGCCATCGGCATCGTGGTGGACGATGCCATCGTAGTGGTCGAGGCGGCACAGCGCCACATCGATGAAGGAGTGGGGCCGCGGGAGGCGGCCATACGGGCCATGCAGGAGGTCTCCGCTCCCGTGGTGGCCATCGCGTGCATCCTGGCCGCCGCCTTCATCCCGGTGGCGTTCCTGGGCGGCATCAGCGGCCAGATCTACAAGCAATTCGCCCTCACCATCGCGGCGTCGGTGCTGATCTCCGCCTTCAACGCCCTTTCGCTGAGCCCCGCACTGAGCGCCATTCTGCTTCGGCCGAAGATGAAAAGCCGCGGGCTGGCCGGCGGCTTCTTCCGCGGGTTCGACCGCGCCTTCGAATGGACCCGGAACCGCTACCTTGCCGGCGTCGCGGGGCTCATCCGCAAGTCGGCCTTTGCGCTCGTCGGGCTGCTGTGCTTCTGGTTTGCCGCCGGCTCGCTCTTCCGCCATCTTCCCGCCGGTTTCCTTCCCGAAGAGGACCAGGGCACCATCTTCGTCTCCGTTCGCCTTCCGGACGCCGCCTCGGTCGCCCGCGCCGATGCGGCCAGCCGCAAGGTGGAAGACATCGTCGCCAAAACTCCCGGTGTGGCCGGCACCTTCGTCCTCGGCGGGCTGGACATCGCCACCCGCACCAGCAGTTCCAATGTCGCCACCGTGATCACCCGCCTGACTCCGTGGGACGAACGCAAGACCAAGGACCTGGAGCTGCATGCCATCCTCGCGCGCATGCAGGCAAGCTTCCTGCAGGTGCCCGAAGCGACGGTTTTCGCCTTCGGCCTTCCCCCCATCCTCGGCCTCAGCACCACCGGCGGCTTTCAGTTCATGCTCGAGGACCGCGCGGGGACCGGCGTCGAGGACCTGGCTCAGACTGCCGACCTGCTGGTGCAGGCCGCGCGGAGCCGCCGCGAGCTCGGCAACGTGGTCAACACGTTCCGCTCCAACGTCCCCGCCTACAAGATCGACGTCGATCTGGACAAAGTCCAGACACTCGGGATTCCCGTCACCGATGCTTACAACACCTTGCAGACCTTCCTGGGCGGTTTGTACGTAAACGACTTCAACGTGTTCGGCCGGACCTGGCAGGTTCTCGTGCAGGCCGAGCCCGAATTTCGCAGCCAGCCCCACGATATCAACCGTTTCTATCTCCGCACCGGCGAGGGAAACATGGTCCCGCTGGGCACTCTCGCCACCGTCAGCGCCAGCGCCGGGCCCGACGTCGTCTATCGCTACAATCGCTTCCGCGCCGTTCAGGTGCTCGGCGGTCCGGCCCCCGGATACAGCAGTGGCCAAGCCTCCGCCGTCATGGAGGATCTCGCCTCTTCCGTCCTGCCGGCCGGATACGGCTACGAGTGGACCGGCACGACGTACCAGGAGAAGCAGGCCCAGGGCCACGAGAGTGTGATCTTCGGTTTTGCCGCGGTGCTCGTCTTCCTGTTCCTGGCTGCCCTGTACGAAAGCTGGTCGATTCCCTTCGCCGTCCTCCTGGCACTGCCGCTCGGGTTGTTTGGAGCGCTGGCCGCGGTCTGGCTTCGCTCCTATCCCTACGACATTTACACCCAGATCGGAATCGTGACCCTGATCGGTCTCGCGGCCAAGAACGCCATCCTGATCGTGGAGTTCGCCCGGACGCGCTACGAAGACGGACGGTCCATCCAGGATGCCGCCATGGAAGCCGCCCGTCTCCGCTTGCGGCCGATTCTGATGACGTCGTTCGCGTTCATCCTGGGAGTCACGCCGCTGCTGATGGCCACCGGCGCCGGTGGCGCTTCCCGCCGCTCGCTGGGTACCGCGGTCTTCGGCGGCATGAACGCGGCCACGCTGTTGGCCATCTTCATCGTCCCGGTGCTCTTCGTAGTCATCCAGCGGACCGTCGCGCGGAAACCGAAGCCGGCGATCGGGGAGTCTTTGACGGAGCAGGCCGAATGAGAATTCACTATTGGTGCTGGCTGCCGCTTCTGCTGGCCGGCTGCACGGTGGGGCCGAACTACAAGCGGCCCTCCGTGCCGGTGCCCGCCGATTATCGCGGCGCGCCCGCGCAGACTTCCGCGGCCTCCCTGGCGGATACCAAGTGGCCCGATCTCTTCCAGGACGATTCGCTCAAGCATCTGATCGCGGCAGCCCTCGAGCACAATTTCGACCTTGCCCTTGCCTCGGAGCGCGTGGAGGAAGCGCGCGCCCGATTCCGCATTACGGGGGCCAACCAGTATCCGTTTCTATACGCCGCCGGCCAGTTCGATGCGACGCGGCCATCGTCGATCGGCGCGAACACCCAAGTCCCTGCCGGTTACCCGTTGGATGCCAGCTACACCCAGGCCGGCGCGGCGCTCTCCTGGGAGCTGGACCTGTGGGGCCGCCTGCGCCGGCTGACGGAATCGGCCCGCGCGCAGTATCTTGCCACCGAGGAAGCGCGGCGCGGCGTCATCGTGTCGCTCATAGGCGACGTGGCCGGCAACTACTTCACCCTGCGCGAGCGCGATCTGGAGTTGGAAATCGCCGGCGGCACGCGCGACATCGCGGCCCGCAATCTCGAGTTGGTCCGCGTGCGCCACGATCACGGGGCCGCGACGGGACTCGACGTCCACCAGGCGGAACAGTTTCTCTACCTTTCCACCGCGCAGATCGCCAGCTCCGAGCGCGACATCGGACAGGCGGAAAATGCCTTGAGCCTGCTGATCGGCCAGCCTCCTGGCGACATCGCGCGCGGCAAACCGATGGACGATTACGGCCTGCCGCCCGTGCTGCCGCCGGGCCTCCCTTCCTCTCTGCTCGAACGGCGGCCGGACATCCGCGAGGCAGAAGAAAGTCTGATCGCGGCCAACGCGCAGATCGGCGTCGCCAAGGCCTATTACTTCCCGCAGATCTCGCTCACCGGATTCCTCGGCGGCCAAAGCCGCGCGCTTACGGATCTCTTCACCGGCCCCGCCCGCTTTTGGACGATCTCCCCTACCGCGCTGTTGCCCATCTTCACTGCCAGCCAGGTGCGCGTCGGAGTGCGCCTGTCGGAGACCCAGAAGCGCGAGATGGTCATCAGTTACCAGAAGGCCATCTACAACGGGTTTCGAGAGGTCTCGGATGCATTGGTGCGCTATGACCGCACGCGCGAGCAGCGAACCCAGCAGGATCTGCTGGTGCACGCATTGACCGAGACTTCCCGGCTGTCGAATCTCCGCTACCAGGGTGGGATGGACAGCTATCTGCAAGTGCTCGATGCCGAGCGCAACCTGTTTCAGGGCCGGTTGGTCCAGGCCCAATTGCGATTGCAGGAATTGCTCTCCTACGTTCAGCTATACAGGGCTTTGGGCGGCGGCTGGCAAAACCCTTAGTCTCACTGCACGCTCCACGCCCCCATCGACTGCCACCCCGAATTGTTCGCGTCGGTCGCGTCCCGGGCGGCCATGTAGATGATCCGGTTGCCGGCGAACGTCCCACAGAAACTCAGGTTCAGCGTGAGGGTCAGGGTATTGCCGTTGGCGGCGACCGACGACCCGGCGGCGGTCACTGTGCACTGGCTGTTGCCCAAAGTGGCGGGTCCCGATCCATCGAGCGCCAACGCCGGGATCACCAGCGAGGTGCCGGCATCGTTGACCAGGTACAGGCGGGCGTTGGAGCCGTAATAGACTTCGCCGTACGCCAGGTAGCAGGACTGGCGGCCGTCGAGCGCGTTGTTGATCAGGACGTTCACGATGCCCAGGTCCTGCCAGCCTTTTGTATCGCTGAAAGTGAAAGTGAAAATCTGGTTGGACCCCATGCCGCCGGCCGGGCTGACTCCGCCGACCGCCGGGAAGGCCGCTGCGCCAGGCACTCCCCAAGTGCCCATCGGCTGCCAGCCGGAGTTGCCGCCCTGGAGGTCGCGCGCCGCGAGGTAGGTCACTTTGTTGCCGGCGAAGCTGGCATTGAATGTCATGTTCAACGTGACGGTGAGCGTGTTGCCGCTGCCCGCAGCCGAGGAGCCTGGGCCGTTCACAATGCACTGGCTGTTCCCGACGTTCCCCGTCGAGCCCATCGGCAGCCCGGGCAGTAACGCCGTTCCCGGATCGTTCACCAGGTACACGACGTTCGACGGCAGGCTGTAGGCCAGGTAGCAGGACTGGCGGCCGTCGAGGAAGTTGTCGATCAGCACGTTCACCACATCCAGATCCTGGTACCCGCGAGGATCGGTGAACGTGAAAGTCATGGTCTGGCCGAGGCCGGCGCCGGATCCAGGTGTGACCGCCGCGGGCGCGGTCCCGGTTCCTGCCAGTTGATAGACCCTCACGTAATCCACGAGCATCTGCTGGGGAAAGGCAGTGGTGGCGTCGGGGTTGCCAACCGGGGCAGGGGAGCCGCCCACCGCGACATTCAGCAGCGGAAAAAAAGGGTTGCTCAATGCGGACTGCCAGCCAGCCGGCATGGACGCGGAAGTGACATTCAGATAGGAATTCCCGTCGACAGAGAATTGCACACCGCCCGGCGTCCACTGAACGGCGAACACGTGGAAGTCGTCGGCGAACTTTTGTCCGTTCGGCAGCGTATAGCTGCCGCTGATGCCAGCGCCGGTGTCGCCCGGGCCGTGCAGCGTGCCGTGATTGACCGAAGCATCGTTGTTGTGGACGCCGAAGTTTTCCATGATGTCGATCTCGCCGCAGTCCGGCCAGGGGACGGTGGGGTAGCTCGCGCCGAGCATCCAGAATGCCGGCCAGATGCCTTGAGCGTAGGGAATCCTGATGCGCGCTTCAACGATCCCGTAAGTGAAGGAGAATTTGGTCTGCGTCTTGATGCGGCCCGACGTGTAACCGCCCGAGGTACTCAGGGCGCGGATGACCAGATGGCCGTTGCCGTCGAGGAACACATTGCCGGGGGAGCTGGTATAAGTCTCCAGTTCGTTGTTTCCCCAACCCGGGAAGGGCGGGCCGGTGCCGGTATCATAGGCCCACTTCGTCGGGTCCGGAGCGGAAACGTTCGGCCCGTTGAACTCGTCGCTCCACACCAGTTGGTAGCCCGCTATGCTCTGGCCCGGCAAAGACAGGGCGGCGAACAACAGGACAACGGCAAAGTTTCTGATGCGCATGTCTGAATCCTTGACTCCATTGTATGGCCGCGAGCACAACCGTGCCGCCCTGGCTTGCCTGTCGTCTGAGAGCCCGCGGCCGGGTGCGACCGATAGAAGTCACGCAGCCGCACGAACCGGATAAGCCAGTCAGAAATACTGGTACAAAACGGCTCAATTCAGGAAACTTTCGCAACAAGATGTCCCAGTACTTCAAGGGCCGATTCCGAAGTACGCGTATGACTTGTGTATAACCGCTTCCTCGCTCATGCTGAGTGAGAACAGATGGGGCGGAACACTCAGACCGAATCGGAGCTTCGTTGCTCGCAGGGCCGCACAAGTCTCTCAACGGCGGGCAGGCCATGATCCTCGCATGTCTAACCTATTCTCTGGCCGTAATGGCGGTCCTCGGTTTCATGATCAGGACCGAACACAAGCATTCGTGCAGCAAGCCGGAGCCCGTCAAGCCGGATGACGCCGCCGAAACGAAGCTCGGCGCAAAGGTGCTGAATCGCCGGGACGGTGAACGAATCACCAGCGCCCTTCAATACTGGATCGTCGAGCGTTCCGAATCAGACTCACGGCTTGGAGAGAGCATGACACCGGACGACGCGGGAGCGGCGGTCTGCCCGCCGTGTGAGAGCCAACCCCAGAATAGCAGACCGGCGGCGGCAGCCTCCGTCTCCGCGAGCGCCTCTGTTTCGACGCATGCGGATCCCGCCGAGAGGCTCCCGGATCGGGAGACGCCGCAAGACCCTGTCAGGATCGAGAGCGTCCCTGACGGCAGTGAACACTCCATGCTCGGCGGGCTTTCCGCGGCGCCGCCGGAAACGAGCTACTACGAGCTTCTGCAAATCAGCCCCAACGCGGATTTCGAAACCATTCAACGCGTCTACCGGTTCATGGCTTCGCGTTTTCACCCCGATAACCCGAAGACCGGAGACAACGAAAAATTTCTCCAGCTCAAACAGGCGTTCGAGGTGCTGTCCGATCCGGCGCGGCGCGCGGAATACGATACAACGAACAAAGTCCGGGAACCGGAGCCGCTGGCGATTTTCGGGCACGAGGTTTTTCTCGACGCCGTTGAAGGTGAGATGAACCGGCGCCTCGGAATTCTCTCCCTGTTATATTACCGGCGCCGCGTCAACGAGGCTGTCCCTGGCCTTTCCCTGCTCGAGCTGGAGAATCTCATGGCATTCCCGCGGGAGTATTTGGAATTCACCATCTGGTATCTCCGCGGGAAAGGTTACGTCGCCGTTACCGAACAAAACTCGGATTATACACTCACCGTAATGGGCGCGGATTACGTGGAGACCCACTCTTTGTCGAACCACGTAGTTCGCGAGTTGCTCGCGCGCGGCACGTGTGCGGGGCTGCTGGAGTCTGCGGGTCAACTCATGCCAACCCGCCGCCAGGCAACGCGATCAATGAAAGAGAACGCCCGGCGCCGGCGCCGTCCGCAGCGTCCGGGCCCAGGGAGAACTTTGGAGAAGAACGCACAGATCCCGGCGTCATCGCTGGCGTGTCGACTGACTAACAGTGAAGGTGGCTGAATTTATGTCTGGCCGTCATAGTAAAAGGGTTGTCTATCGTGATGCGGGAGAGCGGATCGCTCTCCAACTCTTCAGGGGCGTTGTCCGGGAAGCTCGCCCCGTCACCAGCCTCAAATACGGGCTCCCGGAGTTTACACGTGTAACTCTGGTGTCCTGTTGCTTGTTAGGCGCCTTCCTCTTTGGTACCGGGTCTTGGGATTTTAAACGGGTACGCGAAAGCGTATACAGTCGCCTCGGGTCGTTCCAATGGACTGCTGCCCGCGAGTCCCGGCCCGGTGTTCTGGTGATTACCGCGGATCCCAACCACAAATTCGATGTGACTGCCACGGTAGAGCCCAGAGGGTACACGACGTATTGGGAACATACGGCGCAGGAAGGCATGAATCGGCTACAGACTGCGCCCGGACAGTACCGAATCGTGGTGATTGACGGCGCCATTCCAGGCTCAGGCGCCACGGCCCGCCAGATCAAGGTATCCTGGCCGGAGAAGCACGTAATCGTCCTCACTGGTCCGCGGCAGCCAGCCATGCTGGCACAATCGCTGCTGCTCGTCTTGTGACCGCTACTTGGCCTTCTTGACTACGATCTCGACCCGGCGATTTTTTTGGCGGCCTTCGGGGTCGTCACGGCCATCCGAAAAGGAATTGGGCGCCACAGGCTTTGCCGCTCCCCACCCTTGGGTTGTCATCAGGCTGGAAACGCCATGCGCGACCAACCAACCTTTGACGGATGCCGCCCGGCGTTCGGAGAGCTTTTGGTTGTAGTCCTTCAACCCCTTGTTGTCCGTGTGGCCCTCAATGGAACACGAGGCATTCGGATAGGATTTGAGGACAGTGGCTACCTTTTCAAGCTCCGGAATGGCTTTGGGGAGGAGGTCGGCCTTGTCGAAATCGAACAGAACATCGCTCGACAGTTCGATGCGAATCTCGGTCTCCGTGGTTTTGGCCCCCAGATCCTTAAGGGCCGCATTCAAGTCCTGGGCTTTGCCCGCGACGCCGACTGCCAAGCCCTTGATTTCCACAACCTTCCCCTGAACGGGCAGGACCTTTCCCTGCGCGCCCGGAGGAATCGGGTCGTCGGGCTTGTATTTTTGGGCCCGGACAGTCTGTGCCCCCAGAAGCACACTCAGGAGGCAAAGACACAGAGGAGACCGCCCTCGATCCATTAGACTGATCAAGATTCACCCATCACTGAGACACGGGGACGTCCTCAAATGGCGGAAACGACGGAATATGGACCGCGATTTTGCTCGACGTGCCTGGAGGCGCCGGAAACTTCGCCCAGCTTGCCCGCTGCTCTCCCGCCGGGAGATTGCCCCAGAAAACTTCTGCGATATTGTTCCCACCGGCATCGGTCAGAAAGGCGTATTTCTTGTTTTCCGCGGGATCGATGAAATAAAGGTCAATCCAATGGCCGTCATAGTTAATCGTCTTGGGTTGCGAAGCGGTCAGACCCGGCCCCGCCGCCGCCGCCGTGTTAACGATCCGCCATTTGACGAGTAAACCGCCGCCACTTACCCGTTTCACTTCCAGCAAATCACACCGCAGGTCAGAGTCGACGGAATACTGGCCGGTGGCGATGACACTGGCCGTAGCCGCCGGCTGAGCGGGTTGGCCCGCCGCTGCCGCCGGCTGCGTTGCCGGCTGAGCCGGGGGCTGACTCGGCGAGGTGGCCTGCTGCGCCGGCTGTGAAGAGGTTCCGCTCGAACACGAAGTAGCGCATGCGGCGCAAACCACGATCAAAACGCTCGCCCAACAAGCTCCCAGTCGATTCATGACACCTCCCGGAGTCTCGATTTTGGCTCCCGGCTTCTGGGCTAGTATACACCCAACCGGAGCGGCGGCAGGATTATTTCGTGACGAGCCCTACTTCAACCGCAGGCTGTTGGTCACCACCGTCACGCTGGAGAGCGCCATGGCCGCCGCCGCCACCATCGGGGAAAGCAGTCCGAGCGCGGCCACTGGAATCCCCAGCGCATTGTACGCGAATGCCCAGAACAGATTCTGCCGGATGATTCGCATGGTTCGCCGCGAGAGCGCCAAGGCGTCGGCCACGCCGTTCAGGTTGTCGCGCATCAGGGTGATCGCGCCGGCCTCCATGGCCACCCCCGTGCCCGACCCCATCGCGATGCCCAGGTCCGACTGCGCCAATGCGGGCGCATCGTTGACCCCGTCCCCCACCATCGCCACGCGACGGCCGGCAGCCTGCAGCTTTTTCACTTCGGCCAATTTTTGATCGGGCAGGACTTCGGCCAGCACGCGATCGATGCCGGCCTCGCGCGCCACGCTTTCGGCCGCGGCTGCGCGATCGCCCGTGATCATCCAGACTTCCAGCCCCATTTCGCGCAATCGCCGCACGGCTTCCGGGGCCTCGGGCTTCATCGTGTCGGCGATCTCGATCTCGCCGGCCGGCGCGCCATCCACCGTCACCTTCACTCCCGGGCGTCCCACCACCACTTCGCGCTGCCCGATGCGAGCCCGCACGCCGTGGCCGGCCAAAGCCGTGAACTGCGCCGCGTCTTCGAGTGCCAGGCCGCGCTCCGCCGCCGCCTCCACGATCGCTTTTCCCAGGGGGTGCTCGGAATACCGCTCGGCCGAGGCCGCCAGCCGCAGCAGTTCGTCTTCCGTGTAGCCCGCCGCGGCGCTCACGCGGATTACCCGGGGCTTGCCGCGCGTGATGGTTCCGGTCTTGTCGAGCACCACGGTGTCGATGCGGTGGGCCATCTCCAGCGCCTCGCCGCCCTTGATGAGAATGCCGCGCCCGGCGCCGCGGCCGGTTCCCACCATGATGGCCGTGGGGGTCGCCAGGCCCAGCGCGCACGGGCACGCGATGATCAGCGCGGCCACGGCGTTGGTCATCGCCACGGCGAACGGCGCGAAGAACAGCCAGGCGGCGAAGGTGATCAGCGCGGCCACCAGGACGCCCGCGGTGAAGTATCCGCTCACCACGTCGGCCAGCCGCGCCACGGGCGCCCGCGAGCCCTGCGCCTGCTTCACCATCTCGATCATCTGCTGCAGCACCGTGCCGCGGCCCACTTTGCGGGCCTCGTAGCGGAAGCCGCCGGAGCGGTTGATGGTGCCGGCGAAGACCGTCGCGCCCGGGCGCTTCTCCACCGGCATGCTCTCGCCGGTGAGCAGGGATTCATCCACCGCCGATTCGCCGTCGAGGACGGCGCCGTCCACGGGGATCCGCTCGCCGGGCCGCGCCACCAACGTGTCTCCCACGACTACCTGTTCGGCCGGAATTTCGATTTCTGCTCCGCCGCGAACCGCGCGCGCGGTGGGCGGCTGAAGATCCATCAGCGCCCGTATCGCCTCCGACGCCTTGCCGCGCGCCCGCGCCTCCAGCATGCGCCCCAGCAGGATCAGCGCGATGATTACGGCGGCCGCTTCGAAATACACCTCGTGCCCGCCGCTCACCGTTTCGCACAGGGAGTAGAGGAACGCCGCTCCGGTGCCCAGTGCGATCAGGGTGTTCATGTTGGCCGACCAATGCCGCAGCGCGGTACCCGCATCGCGATAAAACGGCGCGCCCGAATAGCCCACGACGGGCAGGCACAAGGCGAGCTGCACCCACGGCAGGCGGTGCCACATGCCCAGCGCCACGACCGGCGCGGCGAACAGCAGTGCGACGATCAATCGTGCGCGGTAGCCGGACTCCTCGGAATCAGGCGGCGTCCGCTCGGCCGGCACGCCGTAGCCCAGGTCCTCGATGGCCCCGACGAAGTCGCGCACCTTGACCAGCTTCGGATCGTACTCCACCGTAGCCGTGGAGGTGGCGAAGTTGACGCTGGCGCGCTCCACGCCGGCCGTTTTGCCGAGCCTCCGCTCGATACTGCGGGCGCACGCCGCGCAGGTCATGCCGGAGACCGGCAGATCCACTCGTTCCGGGGCGGCGACGCTCATGCCGGCACTTCGTATCCCAGGTCGCGCACCGCTTCGGCCAGAGCTTCCGGCTTGACCACGCCGGGGTCGTATTCCACGATGGCGCTGGCCGCCTGGAGATCCACCGCTGCCCGGGTCACGCCGGGCGTCCGCGCCAGCGTGCGCTCGACGGTGCGCGCGCAGTTTCCACAAGTCATTCCGCGGACCGGAAGATGAAGTGATTGAGTTGCCATACTAATATGATGCAACCATGCGCACTTGGATTGCTGGCGCGCGGGAGCAAGCCATAAATGTCACAGGAGGAACGGGCATGATTTTCGCCGATGCGCTGCTGGCGCGGCGGATCGAGGCGGCCGAAGCGGCCAATTCCCGTGGTTGCGCGGCGCACCCGGGAGCGGCGGTGCTCGAAGCGGCGGGCGGCTGCGCCATCTTCGTGGGCGCCGATTCGCCCCTCACCCAGGCGGTGGGACTCGGGCTGAACGGCCCGGTGAGCGAAGCCGAAATCGCCGCCATCGAGGCGTTCTTTCGCAGCCGCGGCGCTCCCGTCTCCATCGACCTTTGCCCGCTGGCCGATCCCACCCTCCTCGAAGCGCTGGCCAGCCGCCACTACCGCCCCACGGAGTTCAACAACGTTCTGGTGAAGCGCCTGGCCGGAGCGGAGATCACCCTCACTCCGCGGGTGCGCCGCGCGCTGGCCGGTGAATGCGACCTGTGGTCCCACACCGTCGGGCGCGGCTTCTTCGAGCAGCCCGAGCTGACCCACGACGAAATGGACGTCGGCCGCGCCGTTTTCGCCATGCCCCGGGCCCTGTGCTACCTGGCCATGACGGAGACCGCCGAACCGGCCGGCGGCGGCGCCTTGAGCACCCGCGAGGGTCTCGCTACGATGTTCGCCGACAGCACGGTCGCGGCCTTCCGCCGCCGCGGCCTGCACCGCGAGCTGATCTCCGCCCGCCTGAACGAGGCGCTGGCGCAAGGCTGCGACACGGCCACCGCATCCACCTTGCCCGGCAGCCCCTCCCAGCGCAACTACGAGCGCCTGGGCTTCGAGGTGGTCTACACCAAGGTGACCCTGGCCGGGTGAAAACCACGTTTTTCTGAGACTCCCGCGCCCGATCCGCCACTAATCACTCTCATGTGGCTGGACCACCTGGCGGTGGCAGGGCTTGTCTCGCTGGCGTTCTGGATTCTGCTCAGCGGGCTGGACGACCTGTTTATCGGCCTGGTCTTCGTAATCAGCCGAAACAAAGTGGCGTGGCCGCCTGACCCGGCTCTCGCGCAGGCCCCCGAGCGCCGCATAGCCATTCTTGTCCCCCTGTGGAACGAGCATCGCGTGATCGGCCAGATGCTCGAACGCAATCTGTCCGTCCTGCGATACGCGAATTACGACGTCTTCGTCGGCGTCTATCCCAACGACGAGCCCACTATCCGCGCGGTGGCCGAGGCGGCTCGCCTTCACCCGCGCGTGCATCTGGTCCGCGGTTCCCACGACGGTCCCACCTCCAAGGGGGACTGCCTCAATTGGGTCTACCGCGGTCTCCAGGACTATGAGGAGCGATTCGGGGTGCGGTTTGAGGTAGTCACGACCCATGATGCCGAAGACCTGATCCATCCCGACTCGCTCCGCCACATCAACTGGTTCTCCCGCGACTACGACATGGTGCAGATCCCCGTGCTGCCCCTGCCGGCCGGCATTGGCGAAATTACCCACGGCCTCTACTGCGACGAGTTCGCCGAGTTCCAGACCAAAGACATCCCCGTGCGCCAGCGCCTCGGGGGCTTTCTGCCGTCCAACGGCGTGGGGACCGGCTACCGGCGTACCGCGCTGGAACGCCTGGCGGCCAGGCGCCAGGGGCGCATCTTCGACCCCGAGTGCCTCACCGAAGACTACGAAAACGGCTACCGCCTGCATGCCCTCGGCTGCTCGCAGATTTTCGTTCCGCTGCACTTCGATTCCGGCGTTCCCGTGGCGACCCGCGAGTTTTTCCCGCGCAACCTCCGGGCGGCCATCCGGCAGCGCAGCCGCTGGGTCGCCGGGATCGCCCTGCAAGGCTGGGAGCGGCACGGCTGGCACGGCCGGTGGCCCCTGCTCTACTGGTTCTGGCGCGACCGCAAAGGCCTGGTGGGCAACCTGCTCGCGCCCTTCACCAACGCCATCTTTCTGTACGGCCTGGGCCGCTACCTGCTGGCGGCCAAACACGGCGAAGCCTGGCAGTTGGCGCACTACCTCCCTCACTGGCTAGCTCGCTGCTACGCGGCCACCCTGGGGGTCGCGCTGGTCCAGGCTGTGCTGCGAATAGGGTGCTGCGCGCGCGTTTACGGGTGGGGCTTCGCTTCGGTGGTGCCGCTGCGGATGCTGTGGGGCAACGTGGTGAACAGCGCGGCGACGGCCGGCGCCTTGCGGCAGTTCTGGAAGGCGCGGAGCCAGCGACGCTCCCTGACGTGGCTGAAAACCGACCACGTGTATCCCTCGCAGGTGAACGCCGAGAAGGCCCGGCCCCGCGTGGGCGAGATCCTGGTCAAGATGCGGTTCGTCTCGACGGACGAGCTTGAGGAGGCCCTGCGATCTCTTCCGACCGGCCGGCGTATAGGCGAGCATCTCATGTATTCACAGCGAATTACCGAGGAAAACCTCTACCAAGCGTTGAGCTCGCAGGCCGGCATCCCCCTGGGCCTCCCCGAACTGGACGAAGTGAACCCGCTGGTGACCCGTGTCCTCCCGGCCGCCGTCGCCCGGCAGTGGAATGTGATCCCCTACCGCGTGGCGGGGGGCGAGTTGCACGTGCTCACACCCGAGGTGCCCTCCCGCGAAGCCGCCCTCCAGTTGGCCGCCATATCCAAACTGGACATCCGCTTCCGCCTGGTCCGACCGGTGGAGTTCGAAGCGTTGGCACGGAAGTATCTGCCGCGACCGGTGCCGTGATGCTCAGCGCTTGCCGGGCAGCGTGAGAACCATGGTGTCGCCCTCGGTGTTGGTCACGACCTTGCCATCGGGCGGCGCGGGCGGTTTGGACGCACCGGCCGGCTTACCCCCGAGTTGCGAGAGCGCGGCCGAGTCCAGGAAGCCGCGCTGGGCCGCCGCCATCGCCTTCTTCAACTCCTCCTCCGGAAGGGCCACCAAAATCCGCAGCGTGCCGTTGGCCGACTCCACCTCGAACCTGGCTCCGCTGGCTTGCGGAGCAGCTTGGATGAGGCTCAGGAGAGCGCTCACCTTCTCCGCATCCTGGGGCGAGCGAAGATGCAGCTCGGCGGTCAATTCGAGCCCGTGGGTGAATGCCGCGCCGAACGCGAAACGGTCCAGCGAATCCAGCCCGCCGGGCTGCCCGGGAGTGTCGGGCAGGCCTTCGAGGCCCTCGCCGATGCCCCAAATCGTGTAATGGCTGCGCAGCGCCTCGATTCGTTCGGCCCAGTCTGAACCCGTTTCCGCGCCCTGGCCGCGCCGGTCGATCGCCGCCCGAACCAGCGCCGCGTCGCCCGCCAGCGCAGTGGATGAATCCAGCAGCGCCAGGACGCCGTCCTGGCCCTTCGCGCCCTCCACGACGAGTACATCCCGATACCGTGTGGCGCTCCGTCCGAGGCGCTCCACGTCGAACCGGCCTCGCAGCACGGCGAGGGCAGGAGGATTGTTGCCCTTGCCGCTGGAGGCGATCAGCACTTCGTCGAGGTCCTTCAGCGGATCGAAGCCGGCGAGCGGCGTCTGGGCCAGCAAGGTGGAGCCCTTGCCCAGCAACTCCGGTCCGAGGTCCTGGGCGAGGGCGCCAATAGCGCCCTGCACCTGGATGCCCAGCACGACCTTGGTTCCGGGCGGCAGGTAATCCAGAAGCGCCGCGCCGGCTGCCGAACCCGGACGGGGGATGAGCACAAGCGCCAGAGCGGGAGGGAGCCAGCGAGCGGAGAATCTCATGGGATCAGCTTGGCTCAACCAGGCCCGAAGCGCCAGCTTCGAATCGGTTAACAGGGGAGCGCTAACCACCGGGCAGGGCAGTACAGTTACAATTGTGGCGATGAATCCTTACGCATCTCAACTGGGCAATCGAAACGCCCTCGACGTCATCGCGGAGACTCCCAAGCAGTTGGCCGCCCTCGTGGAACGGCTGGGGGCCCGCGGCCTCGAGCGCAGCCTGGCCCCCGGCAAATGGCCGGCTCGCGCCATCGTGTGCCACCTGGCCGATTGCGAAGTGGCTTTCGCCTTCCGCCTGCGTCAGGCCCTCGCCGAGCCATACCATATCATCCAGCCGTTCGACCAGGACGCTTGGGCCAAACGCTACTCGTCGCTCCCGGCGGCCGCGGCGCTCGAAACCTTCGCCGCGCTGCGGCGCTGGAACCTGGCGTTCCTCGACACCGTTTCGCTCGCCGATCTTTCCAAAAAGCTGACCCACCCCGAGCGCGGCGATATGGAGTTTCACATTGTAGTCGAGACCATGGGCGGACACGACCTGAACCATCTCCGGCAACTCGAGACCATCGCTTCGCAACCGCCGGCATGATCCCTATAGACCGCGACGCCATCGCTAAGACCTACACCACCATCCGCCCCTTCATCCGCCGCACGCCCGTCGTCCAGGTCGATGGCTCGGACTTCGGCCTCCATTGCGCCGCCCTCACCCTCAAGCTCGAGCTGCTGCAGCACGCCGGCTCGTTCAAATCGCGCGGCGCATTCACCAACCTGCTGACGCGCGAAGTCCCGCCGGCGGGCGTGGTGGCGGCTTCGGGCGGCAATCACGGGGTTGCCGTGGCCTATGCCGCGAACAAGCTCGGCAAGCCGGCCACCATCTTCGTGCCCGTGGTTTCCTCGCCGGCCAAGAGGGATCGCATCCGCGGTTACGGGGCACACCTCGTGGTCACGGGCGACCGCTACAGCGATGCCCTGGCGGCCAGCGAGCAGTGGACCGCGCAGTCGGGCGCCATGCCCATCCACGCTTACGAGCAGATCGAAACGCTGCTGGGGCAGGGAACTGTCGGCCTGGAATTCGAGGAGCAGGATCCCGCGCTCGACACCCTGCTGGTGGCCGTGGGCGGCGGCGGGCTGATCGGTGGAATCGCGGCGTGGTATGCCGGCCGCGTCCGAATCATCGCGGTCGAGCCCGAAGCGGCGCCCACGCTGGCCATGGCGTTTGAAGCCGGCCGGCCGGTGGATGCGCCCGCGGGCGGAATCGCCGCCGATTCCCTCGCCCCCAAACAGGTCGGGCGGATGATGTTCCCCATCGCGCAGGCCTGGGTGGAGCGCTCCGTGCTGGTCCCCGACGAGGCCATCGTGGCGGCGCAGCGGGCGCTCTGGGACGTGCTGCGCGTGCTCGCCGAACCCGGCGGCGCGGCGGCCTTCGCGGCGCTCCTCTCCGGGCGCTACCAGCCGCAGCCCGGTGAGCGCGTCGGCGTCCTGGTCTGCGGCGGCAACACCACGGCGGTTCATTTCGGCGACGATTCGAAACGGTAGCCCACCCCGCGCACCGTCAGCAGGTGGCGCGGCTTGGTGGGATCGTCCTCGATGTACCGCCGCAGCCGCACGATGAAATTGTCGATGGCGCGCGTGTCGGTGTCCTCGTGCAGGCCCCACACTTCCTCCAGCATGGCCTTGCGCGATACCGGCCGGCCATCGTGCTGGATCAGGTAGCGCAGCAGGTTCGCCTCCATCAGGGTCAGCGGAAACACCTCGCCGCGCACGCGCAGTTCCAGCATGCCGAAGTTCACCGACTTCTCCCCGAAGCGGTATGTGTCCTTGGGTTCCGGCGTTCCGTTGGTCAGCGACGCCCGCATCCACTCCCTGCGCCGCAGGAGCCCTCGCAGGCGCGCGATCAGGATGGCCAGTTCGAAGGGCTTGGTCAGATAGTCGTCGGCGCCCGCCGCAAAGCCCTTCAGCACGTCGTCGGGATGGCCGCGCGCGGTGAGCATCAGGGTGGGGATGAACTGCCCGGCCTGCCGCAGCTCGCTCATCACCGTGAATCCGTCCTTGCCGGGGAGCATTACGTCGAGGATCACCAGGTCGAACGCCGTCGGAGCGGCGGGTGCGGTGTCGGGCGCCGAGAGCAGCACCAGCGCGGCTTCCCCGGTCTCGACCACTTCCACCTGGTAGCCCTCGGCTTCCAGGTTGAACCGCAGCCCTTCGGCGAGGTGTTGCTCGTCTTCCACCACCAGGATGCGGCTCATGGCGCGATCGGCAGTTGCAGGACGAATGTGCTGCCGTGACCCGGCCCTTCGCTTTCCGCCCAGGCCCGGCCCCCGTGCCGCTTGGCCACCGAGCGCACGATATAGAGTCCCAGGCCGGTTCCCTTGATGCGCGAGGCCAGCGGCCCCGGGATGCGGTAAAACCGCTTGAACAGTCGCTTCAACTCGGTTTGCGGAATGCCCACTCCCTGGTCCCTCACTCGCACCTGCACGAACCCCGCCTCCAGATTGGCCGTGTCCACCGTCACTTTCACGGTCTTACCGGAGTACTTTACCGCATTGTCCACGAGGTTGGATACCGCCGCGCGCACCTCTTCGATATCGCCCACCACGGTAGCGGGCGGACCGGGCCGGTACTCCAGCGATTCGGGCGCGAGCGAGTGCAGGCCGCGGGCGCGGGCGAGGCACTCGTCGATCACCCCGGCGATTTCGAATCGCGAAAGGTTCAGCCTGTGGCTCGCGCCCATGCGGCCGGTGCGCAGCACCTGTTCGATGGTGGTCAGGAGGCGGTCGCTGTCCTCCAGCATGATGCGGTAGAACTCCTTGCGGCGGGCCTCGTCGAGCGGGCGCGTCTGCAAGGTTTCGAGGTACAGCCGGATAGAGGCGATCGGGGTTTTCAGCTCGTGCGTGACGGCGTTGATGAAGGCGTCGTGCTGCGCGTTGCGGCGGATCTCCGCCACCAGGAACGCCGTGTTGATGACCACGCCGCCAATGATCATCATCAGCAGCAGGACGCCCAGCACCAGCAGAATGCCGTGGCGCCAGTTCAGCACCACCCATCCGACATACAGCAGAACACTGACCGAGATCAGGCCGATGCCCAGCGCGATGAAAAACGCGATCGACTTCCGCCGGCCGCCGACTACCATGTAACCAGCTTAAACCGAAAGAGGGACGGACTCCGGCCTGTCGAAAAATGCCGGTCGTTTAAGCTGAATGAGTTACCGGGAGCAACGAGGCCGGTATCGGGCCTGTTCAGGGATGCTACGCCGCTTCCTGGTCCACGATCCGGCTCCGCACGGTGGCCACCTGGATCGACTTCGCGATGCCGCAGAATCGCAGCGCCTTGATCAGCAGCCACGACGGGTCGAACTCGTACCACGCCAGCCCGTGCCGCGCTGACGTGGGATGCGCGTGGTGATTGTTGTGCCAGCCCTCGCCGAAGGTAATCATCGCCACCCACCAGTTGTTGCGTGAATCGTCGCGCGTAGCGAACCGGCGCGAGCCCCACATGTGCGTGGCCGAATTCACCAGCCAGGTGGCGTGCAGCCCGACGACCACTCGCAGGCACATGCCCCACAGCATCATGGGCCAGCCGCCGATGGCGAACAGCAGCGCGCCCAGCGCCAGCACGGGGACCCAGTGGTAGTTGGTCAGCCATACGTAGAAGCGGTGCCGCGCGAGATCGGGCGCGTACTTAGACAGCATGCGGGTGTTGTTGTGGTTGGTTTTGCCAAACAGGATCCAGCCGACGTGGGCCCACCAGGCGCCGTCGCGGGGCGTGTGCGGGTCGCCGGGCTGATCGGAGTTCTGATGGTGCACGCGGTGCACCGCAACCCAGAAGATCGGACCGCCTTCCAGCGTGCACGCGCCGCACACCGCGAAGAAATACTCCATCCACAGCGGCACCTTGTAGGAGCGGTGGGTATGCAGCCGGTGGTACCCCATGCTGATTCCCAGGCCGGTGGCCACGCAGTACAGAAAAACGGCTACGCCGAAAGCGCGCCAGTTGAACATAAACAGCGCGGCGACGGCGCCGACATGAAGAAGGGCGAAGGCAACGGTGGTGGCTACGTTCAGACCTCTGCGGTCCAGAATGGTGGCTTCGGTTGGCACAAGGGCTCCCAGAATGAAGGTACATCTTCACCGTATCAGTGTGCCGGATAACACAGTGTAAGAATTCTGTAATTTCGGAGGTGCGGGCCGCCTTTTGGGCGCCCGCAGGCGCGCCGGTAGACCATCCAGCTCCCCGGACGTGCCTTATCCTGTTGGTATGCTCATCTCTGAACTGGACACCCCTGCCCTCGTGGTGGACCTCGACATCATGGAAGCCAACCTGCGCCGGGCCGCCGACTATGCGCGCGCCAACGGATTGCGCCTCCGTCCGCACACCAAGACCCACAAATCCACGCGCATCGGCAAGCGCCAGCTCGAAAGGGGCGCGGCCGGGCTGACGGTGGCCAAGGTTTCCGAAGCCGAGGTGATGCTGGGCGCCGAGCCGGCCGACATCCTGGTGGCCTACCCCATCATCGGGCACGCCAAGCTGGAGCGCCTGATGGAAGTGGCGCGCCGGACCCGCGTCACGGTGGCGCTCGACAGCGTCTTCGCCGCCCGGCATCTCTCGGATGCCGCGCGTGCCGCGCAGGTGAAGCTGGGCGTGCTCGCCGAGCTGGATGTGGGGCTGGGCCGGGTCGGCCTTTCGCCGGGAGCGCCGCTGCTCAATCTGGCGGAGACCATCGAGAAGCTGCCGCACGTCTCTTTCGAAGGCATCGCGTTTTATCCGGGCCAGATCAAAGACCACGAGGACCCCAGCATCCGCGCCTTCGCCCAGATCGGCGAGCTGCTGCGCTCCGTGCTGGGAGACTTCCGCAAGGCGGGCATCGAGGTCCGGATCGTCAGCGGCGGCTCGACCCCCACGCTATTCTATTCGCACGTCCTGGAAGGAATGACCGAGATCCGCCCGGGCACCTACGTATTCAACGACGTCAATACCGTGCGCAGCTTCGCCTGCGCGCTGGAGGATTGCGCCGCCACGATTCTGACGACCGTGGTTTCCACCGCGCGTCCCGGCCAGATGATCGTGGACGGCGGCTCCAAGACCTTCTCGTCGGACCGGCTGGTGAATTCCTCCGAGGTGACGTTCGGGCACGTGGTGGAAGCGCCGAGCGCGCGGTTCCACAAGATGAACGAGGAGCACGGCTTCATCGACATCACCCGCGCCGAGCGCGAATTCTCCATCGGCGACCGCGTGCACATCATTCCCAATCACATCTGCGTGGCGGTGAACCTGCACGAACGGGTGTACGGCGTGCGCGGCGATGAGGTGGAAGAGACTTGGCCGGTGGAGGCGCGGGGGAAACTGCAGTAGTGCCAGAAAGCTCGTTAAACTCTCTGGCCTGCACGGCGACGTCCTTTCGGAGATGCCCTGAGCCCACCTCCTATATCCCCATCGGCCTCCGCCCCGCGAGTGCCGGGACCAGGCGCAGCCGCCGAGGACAGCGCTGAACGGCAGGGGACACACGGAGGCGTCCTTGCCGGCGAGCTTGATATAGGCCACAATCGAGCCGGCAACGGAGCCCCGGATCAACGTCACCAGGGCGCCGCGCATGCCCGGGAATGCAGCGGTGTAATCGCGGCGGGGAACGGCGACAAAAACCACAATCTTGCCGCGTTGAACCCATATCCTTGCCACCGCCGTTGTTGCGGTCCTTCGATTTGGGCGCTTTAGCTGCTGACCGCATCTTGGCGACTGAACCCGTAAGATTGCCGCGCGTGCGGATTGGCCCCCATAACATTGCGGCAAATCCATTGAGGCGCAGGCCATCATTGCAAAGTTGACCCTGGTTTCAGGCCAGCCGGGAACATTCCGGAAATCATCTACGCTAATCCCGGTCGAGTCTTTCGTAACCACTACGGCGTAAGGGAGGATCTGACCGGTGGCAGCCCTGCCAACTTCCGGATGCGCCCGTCACTCGACCACGCCGCGCTGGCCTGCTGCTTCCATCGTTGAACATTCACATCCATCACGATGAGCCATCGCTCCAGTGGTATTTCCCCAAGGGCGGAGGGGCTGTGCGAGCGGCGGGTACAGATAGGTCACCCAACCCAGTCTGTGCTCATACTCTTTCCCTTTCCAGGGAAATCAAGCGTGCATGGCGCTCTTGGAGTGCGAGCCTACACAACGGCTGGCGATGCCCGCTCGCCCGACTGCTTTGCCGGAGCCAGCACGATCAGGGCTACACCGATGACGCCAAGCACTGCCACTCCCCACACGTCCCCGCGATAGCCCCCCTTCGAAAATGCCGTCACCGCCATAACAGCAGCGTGAGCGAAACACGACCATGCTGTGAAGGCGATCAGGCTGCGATTTGCCGAAGGGTTGCGCACTGCTATCAGCAGGAAAATGCCGAGCGCGACATAGAGGCTAAGCATCATATCAAAGGTATACATCGACTGATCCTGGTGCCATAAAGACTGCGCCACGGGAAGCACGCCAGCCGAAAAAGCCAATCCTACCAACACCAGTACAACCTTCAGCACCCGTTCTCGACGCATAGTGCCCTCCTGCTAAACACGACCAACGAACTCATGGTCAATCTTAGGATTGGGAGAGGCGGAAGTCAACGACAAACGGCGGACAGGGAGCAGGCTTATCTCTCGGGTTGTGTCCCCGCGGAGTCCGCTTCCGTTTCGCCAGGGAAGATCATTGCAGCTCCACGCCGTCCATCGGTCTCAACTTCCGGATGCCGCGTCACTCGCCCGCGCCGCGCTGGCCTGCTCCTTCCATCGTTGAACGTTCACACCCATCACGATGAGCCATAGCTCCAGTGGTATTTCCCCGACGGCCGAGGCGGCAACGACGAAAGTGGACAGATGTTGTGCGAGCGGCGGTGACAAATAGGTCACCCAACCCAAACCACTGATCGCCAACAGCACTCCCAGAACCCGAGGCAGGAAGGTCGACCTGAAAATGAGGTAGCCGGTCAGGACGAACCAGAATCCGAAGAACACATGATCGATGGCGAAGGCGTAGGCACTCAATTTGAGAAACATGAGCGCCAGCGCCTGCAACTGTTCCGGCGCAAATGCGCTCAAGGAGCTACCGCCTTGCAGGATGAGCAAAGGAGCGAGGTGGAAGAGGCTGGTAAAAGCCTGAAGAGCGCAATCCACGAGAACGACGAACGCTGCGAGTAAAGAGATGCTCCTGTTCACGGGTTTAAGCAACTCATATAAGAGAAACCCCCAAGCGATATGGAACGCAACCCCGATGAGCGAGGATGTGAACCCCAACCAAAATAACCGTTCGTGTCCCAGGATATTGGCCGCTGTAGCCGCGGCGTTGTCAGCGACAACAAGCCTGCCAAGAACGATCACTTGGCCGAATCCGGCCGTCACGGCTTCGAGCAGTTGACAGACACCGGCCATCCTGGCCTTGAAACGCGGCGACGATTCTGCAATCCGTTGTGTCATTGCGCCTGTGCTCACACTCATTCCTTCTTCCGATGATCGAGCTCAAACTGTCCTTAGGATACAAGGATCCGAGCCCGAAAGGTCCACTTTCCTTGGGGGTGAAGGTTTGGACCAAGGGCTCTCGCGACTAATTGGCGCAGACAGGCCATTTCACTTAATGGGAGTTCAGGCCTGCCGCTCCGCTAACGGCCAGATCCTGGGTAGTCGGGCACCGGAAGTTAGGCCCAAACCGTTCCGGCTTGGAATCGCTCCTGCCTGGTCGCGAAGTGTTGATTTGGCCTTAAGAACCTCGGTTTTTCGAGACCGGCCGATTTAATGGCCTATCTCTGCTGAGATCATCGTTGAAATCATACCGTCGCCGCCACCTTGGACCCCATAAACCTGCCGCAACGGCAAAGTTATGGGCCCAGCCAGAGGAACGGCTCTACCCCGGCCGGAGACGATCAGGCCCGACAGGACACCGATGTCAGTCTTTACTACTTTATGGAACGACCACCGTCCCCGCCGCCTGCCAGTTTGAGTTCAGCGTAGTGCTGCGCGCCGCCAGGAAGAAGATCTGATTGCCCGCAAAGCTCTGGTTGAACGTGATCGCCAGCGTCAGGTTCAGCGTGTTTCCGCTTGCCGCCACTGAGCTCCCACTCCCCGCGATCGTACACTGGCCGTTGCTTACGCTGCCGTTACTTGGCAGCACCATTCCGGAGTACGGCCCTCCCGCGTCACCCGCGTTATCCACCAGATAAACGGCGCCCGATCCCGGCCCGGAAGGAGCGAATGCCACATAACACGCGCCGATCCCGTTGATCGCGCTGTTGATCAGCACATTCGCTATCGAGATGTCCTGCCAGCCGTTGGTGTCCGTGAACGTGAACGTGTAGCTCTGGGTCAGGTTGTTCGAATGAGCCGGGTTCATCCCGCTCACCCAGGGGCCGGTTGGAGTGGTCCCCGGCACATTCCATGTCCCCAGCGCCTGCCACCCCGAATTGTCCCCCTCCAGATCGCGAGCGGCCATATACACCACTTTGTTGCCCCCGAAACCAGCGCCGAAGACCATATTCAGAGTCACGGTCAGCACGTTTCCGCTGCCGGCCGCCGTGGAGGATGCACCCGCAACGGTGCACTGGCTGTTGGAAACGCTTCCCGGGCCTCCCGGCGCCAGCCCGGTGGAAAGCGCACCGCCGTTATCCGCCACCAGGTAGAGCACGCCTGCGCTCCGGCTGTAAGCCAGGTAACAGGCGTTCCTCCCATCGAGAACATTGTTGATGAGGATGTTCACGACATCCAGATCCTGCCAGCCGCTCGAATCGTTGAAGGTGAAACTCAGGACCTGGCTCGATCCGCTGCCGGATGCCGGGCTGACTGATACAGGATTGGGCACCGGAATCGAGGGGCACGTGGCGAGGCATTGGGCGAACAGCGAGTAAGTGCCTTTCTCTCCCCAGCCGCTGCTGTACACTCGCACAACGTAGGTGCCGGCTGCCGGCAGCGTAAACTCGCCCATGGCTTGATAGTCGCCAAAAAAGTTGTAGGCGCAAACGCTCCCGACGGCCACGTTGGAGGGCCCATTCAGGTCGAAGCAAGGACCATTAGAATAACTGGAGTTAACCTGCACGGTGACGTCCTCTCCAGCCACTCCCGAGAAGGTCCAATCGTCAATTGTTTCGGCATTGACGGTAGTGCCGTTTGACGTCAGTCCCAAGGTCAACGGATTCGCTACAACCACTGGATAATAACAGTCCAGCATGATCGAGAATGTCCCCGTCTGGGTATGGTTCGAGTCATGGACCCGAATTGTGTACTGGCCAGTCTTGGCCAGTGTAAGGTTAGAGTTAATCTCATAGTCGCCAAAAAAGTTGTAGGCGCACGCGTCCGTGCCAACCTCCGTATTGGTGGGGTCGTAGAGGCCGAAGCAGGGCCCATTACTCCACGACGCCGTGACGACTATGGTAATGTGGTCGCCGGTGTTTCCCTGAAAATTCAAGAGGGCGGTCTGTCCCACTTGGGCGAGCTTGCAATTGATAACGTCATCGCCGTAACCGATGGTCATCGGGAAAGACGCAGAGCACGATCTTTGATTGGCCGTGGCGTTGGCGGCAGGCGAGAACGCAGCAGCGAGAAAGACGAACGTCAACAGGGTCCGTATCATCGTTCCTCCAAGAGATTGGAAATCGAGCACCCGAGTCGCTTTGTGGGCTATCACTTTATCACAATCGCCTGGTAGCTGCTCGCCATCGAGCAGTATCACGGTCCCCTGAAGGTCGTTAACGTCGTCCCGAGGCTGCTGAAGAACTGCATCCTGCGGTGCGGGCTCGGCCGCCACCGGCGGCCACCGAAACCGCTTCACGCCTACTGGTGGACCGCCGAGAAAGGCCACTGCTCGAAATAGATTAATGGGCAGCGGGCGGTCACGAATCCTCCTGCTATGATGCGCTACCGCGAGGGTCGTATTCGCGATAGCGCTCTCATATCCCGTCCACGCTGCCGCGAAACGGGCTGTCCGCCGTCCCCACGGCCTTTCGGAGAGGCCCTTCGCCCGCCTATATCCCCAGAATCCTCTGCCCCAACAGCGCCAGGACCAGCCCGCAGCCGCCCAGAAAAGCGCCGAACGGCAGTGGATATGTGGAAGCGTCCTTGCCAGTGGCTTTGATGTAGGTGTAGCCCACGATCGAGCCGGCGATCGAGCCCAGGATCAACGTCGCCAGGGCGCCGCGCAGGCCCAGGAAACTGCCTACCATGGCGATCAGCTTCACGTCGCCAAAGCCGAGACCCTCGCGCTTGCGGATTTTGTAGTACAGCCAGCCGCCGAACCACAGGAACAGCGCCGGCAGTCCGGCGCCGAAGACCGCTTCGGCCAGCCATTCGAGCCGGCCCGTCACCTCGGCGTGCAGCAGCCACAGGATGGCGCTTGCCGTAATATCGGGAACCGGAACGAAAAGCGCAAAGGCCAATCCGATTACCGTCCCGCCCATCGTGAGCTGGTCGGGCAGCAGGCGTTTCTCGAGGTCGCAAAAAATCAGCGCCACCAGCATGGCGCTGAAGGCGCACATCTTGAACGCGGGCGCGGTCGCCCCGAGCGTCCGCACGAAGTCGAAAAAAAGCAGCCCGGTGATCAACTCCACCACGGGGTAGCGCAGCGAGATGCGCCGCCGGCAGTGGCGGCAGCGGCCCCCGAGCAGGGCGTAGCTCACCAGCGGAATGTTGTCGTACCAGGCGATCGGCTTCCGGCATCGCACGCAGTGCGAGCGTGGCTTCACCACTGAGCGGCCGCGCGGCCAGCGGTGAATACACACGTTCAGGAAACTGCCGATGATCAGGCCGGCCAACAAAGCGATTATGGCTTCGATCACTCAAGCACCTGCCGGTAAACCTCCATAGTACGGCGAACCATCCGGTCCACGGTGAATCGCTCGATTACGGTGCGGCGGGCCGCTTCGCCCAGGCGGCCCCTGAGCCCAGGATCGCCGCGCAGCTCGCGGATGGCGGCGGCGATGGCCGCCGGGTCGTTTTCCACCAGCAGGCCGTTCTCCCCATTGCGGACCACTTCCCGCAGGCCGCCCACGTTGCTGGCCACCACGGCGGCGCCGGCCGACATGGCCAGCAGAACGCCCGACCCCAGGCCTTCGCTGTGCGTGACGTAAACGAAGATCGCACCGCGGCGGAGGTCGCGCTCGAGATCTGCGGAGAGGTGCAGATCGGTCCCTGCGAGGCGCGCGGCTTCCATCGCCAGCGGCGCGCCCTTTTGCGGGTCGGAGGCATTGGCGGGCGCCAACATAGTGTTGCCGGGTTCGCATTCCAGAACGGGTACGCCGTCGTGGACCACCGCGATTTTTTCTTCGGGCACGCCCCCGGCCATCAGCACCGATTTCACGAAGTCCGACACCGCCAGGTAGCGGCGCGCGCGGCCGTATTTCCAGCGCGAGCCTGGCGGGAAGGCCACGCGCCGCGCCACCACCAGGCGGCCGCCGCGGAGGATCGCACCCATCGTGTGGGTGCGAGCGTCATGCGCGTGGACCAGGTTGTGCCGCCCGGAAAGCATCGCGGCGCGCGTCCAGCCGAGCGGCTCCACGCGCCAGCCCCGTTGGCGCGCGGCGGCAAACAGCGGCGCCTGCTCGCGCGCCAGCAGCGTCGATTCCACCCCGGCCGCCGCCAGGCCTTCCATCAGGAACAGTACTTGCCTCTGCCCCCCGCGCATCTCCCGGCCCGAATCGAGGTGCAGGATGCGCATCAGCTCATGATTCTCGCTTTGGAGTACTTCAGAAACGTGTACAAGGCTGCCATGTGGCTGATGATCAGGCCCTCTAAGCCGTCCAGGAAGCCGCGCTGGATAAAGTACGTTTTCACGAAGGTCCAGGCCGGATCCAGGATCAGGCGCGACAGCGGCACCTTCACCCTGCGGGCTGCCAGTTCCTGCGCCGCCAGCGTGGTGTAGCGGTCCATGGTTTTCAGGTGCTCGGAAAGCGATTCGCACGTGAAGTGGAGCAGGTTGCTTTCAAGGTGGCCCAAGCGGCCCGTTACCTCCACCGATTCATGGACAAAATCGCCCACCCACTTCGCCTTGTTGCGGTTGTACAGCCGCACCTTGCGGTCGGGGTACCAGCCCGAATGCAGAATCCAGCGGCCCAGGTAGCGGGCCATTCGCGGCATGGTGTAGGCGTCGAACCGCGGGCCCGCCTTTTTCAGATTCCAGATTTCCGCTTCCAGCGCCTCGCTCAGCGCCTCGTCGGCGTCCAGCGAGAGAATCCAGTCGTTCCGGGCCTGCTCGGCGGCCCAGTTCTTCTGGCCGGCGAATCCGCGCCATCCGGCTTCGATCACCCGCACGCCCAGCTTTTCCGCCAGCTCGATGGTGCGGTCCACCGAACCGCTGTCCACGATCAGGATCTCGTCGGCGCAGCGCAGGCTTTCCAGCGCCCGGGCGATATTGCGCTCCTCGTTGAGGGTGATGATCGTCGCCGTGATCTTCATGCCGAGCTAAAGCCCGCCGGCGCTGATCGGCTCATAGATGAAACAGAGGATGAAGATGATGAGCGCCAGCCAACCTAACTTGGTGCGCCCGCCTCCCACCCGCGACGGATCGTCGATCACCGGATGGCGCCGGCCCAGCCAAAGCAGAAGCACCGCAAACAAGATCCAGCCGAGCCAGAACTTCCCCAGAGGGAGAAGGGCCACGCACAGCACCTTCGACACGGTCTTGTGGTGGCGCGGGAAAAACGAATACAGGATGTGGCCGCCATCGAGCTGGCCGATGGGCAGCAGGTTCAGCGAGGTGGCGAAGATCCCCACCCACGCGGCGCGCGCCACCGGGTGCAGGTAAATATCGGCGGAGCGGGCGCCCGGGAAAATCACCGTTTGCAGCAGCCACTGCAGCAGGGGCACGCCGAAGCGCATATCGCCCTGGTGCGCGATGCCGGGAATCACCTTGGAAAGCGCCAGCCCGATGGAGAACGCCGGCAGCAGAAACACGAAACCGGCCAGCGGGCCCGACACGCCGATGTCGAACAGCACCCGCATGGAGTAGATCGGCGACCGCACCCGGATGAACGCCCCGAACGTGCCCAGCACCGGCGAGGGCATGAAATAGGGCAGGCTGGCATCCACGCGGTGGTACAGGGCGGCGAGATAGTGGCCGAATTCGTGCGCCAGCAGGATCGTCAGCAGGGTGAGCGAAAACGGAAGGCCCTGCAACATGCCCGCCGGATGATGCCACATGGAAGTGTACAGCGCGAAGCTGTCGTCGATATCGAACGGCAGGTTGCGGTCGAAATCCGCCTGCATGGCCGCGCCGACAATCGTGGTGGTCAGCAGGGTGACAGCAAACAGCACGCCGTGAAGCCAGTACCGGTCCCGCGTGCGGAGGGCCGGCACGGCATACGGCTCGCCCGAACCGCTGCCGGCGTAGAAGGGGAATGGCGCAGGAGTAAAATCCTGTGAGGACACGATAACCTGCCGCCTGCAGCGGTTCTTACTGCAGGGTCTGCAACTCCTTGCCGGGCTTGAACCTCACGGCCTTTCCCGGGGGGATCGAGACCTCCGCGCCGGTGCGCGGATTGCGCCCGATTCCGGTCTTGCGCGGCTTGACGTTGAACACGCCAAAGCCGCGTAGCTCGATGCGGTCACCTTGCTCGAGCGCCTTCTTCATGGATTCGAAAACGGTCTCTACCGCCATTTCGGCTTTGGTCTTGGTAATGCCAGTCCGGTTTACGACCTCGTTGATAATATCCAGCTTGATCAAGGCTCCTCCTTGCCCCGGGCGTTACCGCATCAGTCAACCACATGATAAGATTGAATTTATCCACATGTCAAGCGATGGGGTAAAGGGGCGCCCGGCGCAGCTTACCGGCGAAGCGTTCAAGCGCGCCTGCGGGCGTTTCGCCACCGGGGTGACGATTGCCAGCGTTTTGGACGGGCAAGGGACTCCCCAGGGGCTGACCGTGAGTTCCTTCACCGCTGTTTCGCTCGACCCGCCGCTGGTGTCCATCTGCCTGGGGCACGCGGTCGCTTCGATCGACCTGTTTCGCGCCGCGCGCTATTTCGGAGTCAACGTGCTGAGAGCCGACCAGCGCGACCTTTCGCAGCGGTTCGCGCGGAAGGGTCACGAACGGTTCGATGGCCTGGCGTGGGAGCGCGGCGCGAGCGGAGTGCCGCTGCTCGCCGGCGTGCTGGCGGCCATGGAGTGCGAAACCGAGCAGCGCATCCGTGCGGGGGACCACGATATCTTCGTGGCGAGGATGGTCCACGCCCACGTGGGCGAGGGAGACCCGCTTATCCATTTCGCCAGCCGGTACCGGCGCCTGGCGCTAGACTGAGACTGTGAGCCATCCCCTCCAGTACCTTCACGACCAGCTCGAAGAGTGGCGTCGGGAGGGCACCTACCAGCGCTTGCGCATCCTGGAATCGGAGAGCGCCGCGGAATCCCGCTTCGACGGAAAGCAGGTCATCAATCTCGCGTCGAACAACTACCTGGGCCTGACCACGCACCCCAAGCTGCGCGAGGCGGCCATCCGGGCGGTGGAGCGATACGGCGTCGGGTCGGGCGCGGTGCGCACCATTTCCGGCACCATGAGCCTGCACATGGAGCTGGAAGAGCGCATCGCCCGCTTCAAGAACGTGGAGGCGTGCGTGGTGTTTCAGTCGGGATTCGCGGCCAACGCCGGCACGGTCGCGGCCCTCCTCGGGCCCGAGGACCACATCGTTTCCGACGAGTTGAACCACGCCAGCATCATCGATGGCTGCCGTCTTTCGAAGGCCAGGATCCACGTTTTTGCGCACAAGGATGTCGCCGCGGCGGAGAGAATTCTGGCGGAGCTGGAGAGCGGCCCGGGGCGCAAGCTGCTGATCTCCGACGGCGTGTTTTCCATGGATGGCGACATCGGTCCGCTGCCGGGCCTGGTCGAGGCGGCCGAGCGGCACGGCGCCATCATGATGGTGGACGACGCGCATTCCTCGGGCGTTTTGGGGCGCGCCGGGCGCGGCACCATCGACCATTTCGGCCTCGACGGCCGCGTGCACGTGCAGGTGGGGACGCTCTCCAAGGCCATCGGGGTGCTCGGCGGGTATGTCTGCGGCAGCCGCGATCTCATCGAGTTTCTGTACCACCGCGCGCGTCCGTTCCTGTTTTCGACGTCGCATCCACCCGCCGTGGCGGCCGCCTGCATTGCCGCCTTCGATGTGTTGGAGCATGAGCCCGAGCGCATCGCCAACCTATGGGACAATACCCGGTATTTCAAGCAGGGGCTGACATCGGCCGGGTTCAACACGGGGATCAGCGAGACTCCCATCACGCCGGTGATTGTCGGCGAGGCCTGCACGGCGCACGAGCTGTCGCGCGAGCTGTTCCAGGAAGGCGTGCTGGCGACCGGCATCGGTTTCCCGACGGTGCCCAAAGGCAAAGCGCGCGTGCGCACGATCGTCACCGCCACCCACACCCGCAAGGAGTTGGACCGGGCGCTGGAAGTGTTCGGCAAAGTGGGGAAGAAGATGGGGCTGGTGTAGGGCTTCGTGTGAACCGGCTATATGCGCAACCTTCGATGGCTTGGACTCCTGCTGGCCTGCACGCCAGTTGGCGGGCAAACAGTCGCGAGCCCGCAGGCCATCCTGACCCGCGTCATAGAAACCACGCGCGCCTATGACTCGCGGCTCCCGGACTTCGTCTGCACGCAGTTGACGCGCCGGAGCAGCGACAAGAGCGGAACCGGCTCGCACTGGAAAGAGCAAGACAGCTATGAAGACGAGGTGACGTACTTTGGGCGGCGGGAGAGCTACCGGCTGGTCAAGTTCAACGGCAAGCCGACCACGCGCAGCCATCAGCAGATCCGCGGATATCGCTCGGAAGGGCTGTTCGGCGCTTTGACCTCCTGGGTTTTCCGGCCGGAAGCCCAGGCGGAATTCACGTTTGACAGGCAGGACACGCTGCGCGGCCGCTCCCTCTATGTTTATCGCTACCGGGTAGCGCGGGAACACTCGCGCTGGGCGTCATCGGTCAATAACAAGACCGTCGTCCAAGCATTTCACGGGCTGGTATGGGCGGATGTGGAAACGACAGCGGTGATGCGCATCCAGGCCCAGCCGGATTCCGATGCCGGTGACGAAACGTGGCAGAAGAACACTCAGGTCGACATACAGTACAGCTCCGTTGTCATTTCCGGTCAGCCTTACCTGCTTCCTGTCATGGCGGAATCCCGCACGTTCAATCGCACGCTGTACCTGCGCAATGTCACCGAGTTCAGCGGCTTCCACAAGTATGCCGCCGAGACATCGGTCGAATTCGGCAAGTAGCCGGCCACACGATCGAATCCCGCCGCGTTAGAGCGCGTTAGATTGGAATGAGGAGGGATCTGTCCAATCCCCGTCACGTCGCGCTCGGCACAATCTCGTTCACGGTCTGCTTTGCGGCATGGGGGCTGATCGGCGCCTTCGCGCCCCGTTTCCGTGAGACCTTTCACCTGACACAATCCGAAACCGCCTTGCTCGTCGCGGTTCCCGTGCTCCTGGGATCCCTGGCGCCAATCCCCATGGGCATTCTCACCGACCGACTTGGCGGCCGCGCCATCTTCACATCCTGATGGCGGCGGTGGCGCTGCCGGTCTGGATGGTGCCACAGCAAGTCACCTACTCGGGCCTGCTGGCGGTTGCGTTCCTGCTGGGGCTCGCCGGCTCCTCGTTTGCCATCGGGGTTGGCTACGTCTCGCGATGGACGCCCCCTGAGCGGCAGGGCAGCGCGCTCGGGCCCGTCGCGCTGCATCGGCTGCCAGTCCTGTCTGAAGGCTTGCGAAGAGTGCGAGACGCATCGCGGCGTTTCCATGATCAATTTCGATTTCGTCGACCGGCCGCAAAGCATCGCCACCGCCGCCTACGTCTGCTGGCACTGCGACAACCCCACGTGCGCCCAGGTTTGCCCCGCCGACGCCATCAAGAAATACGAAGACGGCATTGTCGGCTCATCGCTCAAACCGCGCTGCATCGGCTGCTCCAATTGCGTTCTGGCATGCCCTTTCGGAATTCCCAAGCTCGTGCCGGAATACGAGCAGATGATGAAGTGCGACATGTGCTACGACCGCACTTCCGTGGGCAAGCGTCCCATGTGCGCCACCGTTTGCCCCAGCCAGGCTCTGGCCTATGTCAACATGATGGCGCCCGCCGATGCCGGCGCCATCGCGATCGACGTCGCCGACTACACCTGGGAGGGAGAGAATGAAGTGGTTCCGCAAGCCTTCTAGCGCGCCGCTCTGGCAGGACGAATTCTCGGTCTTCACCGCCGACGAGCGCTACGTGAACCGCCGCCAGTTCACCAAGTTCCTGACGCTCACCAGCTTCGCTATGCTGGCCGGCAATCTGTGGATTCTCGCGCGATCGCTGCTCCACCGCTCCCCTTCCTATCCGCGGCAGCCGGTGGCGGCGGCGGACGAGCTTGCGGTGGGCGGCGTCAATGTTCGCGTATCCCACCGCCGAAGACCCGTGCATTCTGGTGCGCACCGGAGGCGATTCCTGGGTGGCCTACAGCCAGAAGTGCACGCATCTCTCCTGCGCCGTCTATTACGCGAAGGAGCAGAACCGGCTCGAGTGCCCCTGCCACCAGGGCTTCTTCTCCATCGCCGATGGCTCGGTGCTCCAGGGTCCTCCGCAGCGCGCGCTGCCGCGAGTGGCGCTGGAGAGGAAGGGTGGGCTACTGGTGGCCATCCGTGTGGAAGGAGAAGGCGCATGAATGGCAATCGGCCGCAAAACCGCGGGCTCACCGCGATCGACGGCGCCATGGTCCTCATCGTCGTGCTGCGAATCGTGCAGATCTGGCTGCTCTCGGCGACCCTCGAATCCTACCTGGCCGGCCATCCGGAGGCGGCCATGCCCGGCGCCATCATCTCCGCGATTCTGTTTGCGGCCTGCCTGGGGCTTTATTTGTTCGTGGACCGCATCGATTCCGAAGTTCGCAGGGGCTGAGCGGACTTCACCTGCCAGGGCGCGACGGCAACCAAGGCTCCGCCTCGCCCGTGCTTTCTTTAATGTGCGAAATTCGTACTCCTTTCCAGAACCGTCAGCTCGACAATTCCGCCGGGCAGCGCTCCTGAAGAGTCGTGACACGACATCTGATGGCTGCGTGGAAGCGGTGTTCCAATGCACCATGAGGCGCAATATGCCCAGGCAAACTCTGCAGCCGGAGAGTGGCGACCCTAAAACCAACCGCCTCCTGGCCAGGCTGGAACCGGGAGACTATCACGCATTAATGCTGGAAGCCAAGGTAATTCCTTTGAAATTCCGCAAAATGCTGCTGCGTCAAGACGAGCGTGTCGATGCCGTTTATTTCCCTCTGACCTGCATGGTCTCACTGCTGGTCACTTCCGATGGCGAGCCTCGGATGGAGATGGCTACCGTCGGCCGGGAGGGAGTTGTCGGAGCATCCGAGATCCTGCAAGCACAAGGAGCGATGGGGCTTAACCTCGTTCAGATACCCGGCGCCGCGGTGCGGATCAAGGCTGATGCCTTCCGGAGACTGATCGGCAGCCGCCCCCTGGTGCGGAAGACGATCGATCTGCATTCGTACGCCCTTACGCGGCAGATACTTTATGGAGCAGCCTGCAACCGGCTTCACAGCATGGAAGAACGCTGCGCCCACTGGCTGCTGATGACCCATGATCGCGCCGGCAACGACACTTTCCCGATAACGCAGGAATTTCTTTCTCACATGCTCGGCGTGCGGCGGGCCACGGTAAATGTAGCGACCGGCATGTTGAAGAAGGCGGCCTTCATCCAATACGTACGGGGAAAGGTCACGGTCATGGATCGGCCTGGAATGGAGTCGGCCGCCTGCGACTGTTATCATGATCGTCAGGGTCTACGAATCCTTGTTATCCGCCGCTCCCGAATCCTCGGCTTCTTAGATTCGACTCGACCGCTTCTGTCCGCTAGCGTTCAGAATGGTGTGAACGGTGTCGTTCATATAATCGTTGTTCTCATACGCTTTATCTATTGACGAAGGTTCATGTCACTCGAATAATAATAATAATAATGGAGGGAAATTTGGGAGGTGGATTCCTGCCGCAATGGCCGCGAGGACAAGCCTCCTGGCGAAAAGAATCTCAGACGCCGCCCAGCAATCGGGCGTAGCTCGAAGGAGGAGAAATTCACCAACTGACCTTCCACCCGTTCCTCCTCTTTCGGGATTCGGAGGGCGCTTCTTTTTGTGTAAGGGCCTGTCTGTGAGGGGCGGTCTTCGTCGGCGCAGGGCCGCCCTTTTTAGCTTTTAGCGCCTCGGTTCAACGCCGTGAATACTGTTCCAGACAAGCGCGCCCTGGAGGTTGCCCTGCGGGTGCTGCGAGCCTGCGTGTACCGGCGGCCGCCGGATGAGACGGACATAGCCCACCTGAGAGAATACTCCAACGGCGCCTTCAGGCCGCCCGATGAATTGTCTCGCGAAGTCGTCCAGGGTGTGGGCAGCGATCGCGCAGCAAGAGAGCGCGAGTCGAAGTCATTAGCTTACCGTTCCCGGAGGTGGGTCGCCAGCAACTCGAGCAGGCGCTGCTGGAGGAGATGCAGACAGCCGAGCAAGCTTACCACAGCGCATCCGCCGAATACAAAAAGGCGATGCAGTGGCATGGCAACGTCCCGGACCATCCTTACGGCGCGCACGTGGTTCGGGAGGCGGCAGCCTTGGAGCGAGCGGCACTGGAGAGATATGTTGAGGCGCTCAAGGCATTTTCCGATCTGGTAATCCAAGGCCGCCAGCCATCTCATACCCCATAGTCAATGCCGGTCGGCCTGTTCTTGAACCGGCCGCGAACGCGCTGCCCGAGGCGAGCTATTGGTTCCGCCTGTTTGGAAAGGACAGTTCCAGAACGACGCAGCCGGCGTCGGTATGAAAGGGACCGTGAATTTCTCCGGGCGGCCTGCTCGCATAGTGTCCCGTTTCCAGCCACATGCCGAAGGCCTGGTCGTAAAGGCGGCCGCTCACGATGAAGACTTCTTCCGGATATTCATGGCTCTTTCCGCCAAACGGGCTTGTGTCCGCACCCGGATGGAATCTGGTCAGCCGGGTGTATTCGCCGGTGGTTTCGTCGATGCTCAACGTGACTTCCTCGGCGATGCCTTCCAGGCCTCCGACCGGCTTCCATCGCTCGCTGCTCTCCAGCGTGTTCCAGTATGTAGCTGTCGTTTTCGGCATGGGCGTCCCCTTTAAGTTTGCGCTAAACTTCCCCCATGGACAAACTCGGCGAAATCTACGAGCAGTTCAAGGTAGCGGCCCACGACCTGGCCGGCAAAATCACCGAACTCATTCACGAAGGCAACGTCCGCCGCATCATCATCAAGGACGAGCGCGGCCACACCTTCATGGAAATTCCGCTCACTGTCGCGACCGTCGGCGTGGTCCTGGCGCCCATCCTGGCCGCCGTGGGGGCCATCGCCACGATGGTTGCGAAGTTCGACGTCGTCGTGGAACGCGCTGCCCCGCCGTCTTCCGGCACGGGTCCCGAAGACAAGCCCGGCGCGCCCCCGCCCGAATCGAAGGCAGGCTGACATGGCGGACCCACCCACCCCCGCGCCCGGCCAGATCGGATGGATCGACCGCACCGTTCCCGATGCCCAGGCCATCCGCGACTTTTTACAGCGAGGTCACTGGTTGGACCGCCGCGCCCGTCCAGATGGGCGGCTATGACGACTATTGAATGCACCCGCCGGGGGCCGCCCAGCCGGTCGCCGGCATCTGCAGCGCGCGCGACGCCAACGCCGATCTGCCGCCCGTCGGGATGATCTATATCCATGTCGCCGATCTGGACGAAAGCATCCGCCGCTGCCTTGCGCCAGGCGGCAAGCTCCGCCGGCCGGCCGAGAGCCTTGGCGCCATAGGCCCCTTCTGCGTCATCGAAGACCCCGCGGGCGCAATCGCCGCGTTGGTGGAGCCGCCCCGCAAATAAGCGCCTCCGCCACGTTCCTGAATCGCGTACAATATCGCCGATGCCCACTCAATCCCGGCGCTCATTCCTGACGTTGGCCGCGTCCGCCAGCGCGCTCGCCCAGACCCAGCGCGACTGGACCAACCTCCAGCCCACCCGCTATCCCGATCCCGATGTCGTCGCGCTCGATAAGCGCTTCGCCCAATACCAGGTCTTCAACGCCGTCATCTATCGCCACTGGGTCGGCGCCAAGTGGGCCGAAGGCCCCGCCTGGTGCGCCCAGGGACGCTACCTGGTGTGGAGCGACATCCCCAACAACCGCCAGATGCGCTTCCTCGAGGAAGACGGTCACGTCACCACCTTTCGCAGTCCCTCTGGCTACAGCAACGGCAACACCTTCGACTTCGAAGGCCGCCAGCTCTCCTGCGAGCACGCCGGCCGCCGCGTGGCGCGCTACGAGCACAACGGCTCCGTCACCGTCATCGCCGACAAGTACAACGGCAAGCCGCTCAATTCACCCAACGACATCGTGGTCCATCCCGATGGCGGCATCTGGTTCACCGACCCGCCGTACGGCATCGTCGGCAACTACGAGGGCTTTCAGGCCAAGCCCGAGCTGAAGGAGGCGGTCTACCGCGTCGACCCCAAGCTGGCCAAAATCGAGCTGGTCAACGACGAGCTGGACAAGCCCAACGGCATCTGTTTCTCACCCGACTACCGCCGCCTCTACGTCTGCGACACCGGCACTCCAGGCGATATCCAGATGTTCGACGTGGTGGACAACAAGCTGCGCAATCGCCGGCAATTCAGCGACATGGTCATGCCCGGCAAGAGACACGGCATCGCCGACGGAATCCGCGCCGATGTCGACGGCAACATCTGGGCGGGCGCCAACGGCGGACCGGGCTACGATGGCGTGCACATCATCTCTCCCGAAGGCCAGCATATCGGCGCGATCCTGCTGCCCGAGATCTGCGCCAACATCTGCTTCGGCGGCGTCAAACGCAATCGACTGTTCATGGCCGCCAGCCAGTCTTTGTACTCGCTCTACGTCGGCACCCAGGGCGCACACATCACTTAATACGGTCACGCAGAGGACCGGTGATGTGCCGTGCTCCAATGGAGAGATGCCGGCGCAAACCAAGGTTCGCCCTTTCCTGATGTTCCAGGGCAAGGCCGAAGAGGCGATGAAGTTCTACGTCTCGCTCTTCCCCGGGAGCGAGATCCTCGACATCGTCCGTTACGGTCCGGATGAAGCCGGCGCCGCCGGATCGGTCATGAAGGCAGCTTTCTCCGTGGGAGGCCAGAGCGTATACCGATAGCTTCGTGAAACACAACTTCACTTTTACGCCGTCCATCTCTCTCTTTGTCGTTTGCGAGTCCGAGGAGGAGGTTCGGCGGCTCTCCTCCGCCCTCGCGGAGGGCGGAGCTGAACTCATGCCCCTTGGCGAGTATGGCTTCAGTCGCCTATTCGCCTGGGTCTCGGACCGCTACGGAGTCTCCTGGCAGTTGAGCCTCGACTAAGAAGACTTCACCAACTCGGAAAATTTCTCCAAATCGATATTCCCGCCGGACACGATCGCCGCCACTTTGCCCGCTCCGGCGCGTCCCAGGAAAGCCGCCGCGATGGCGCACGCCGCCGCGCCCTCCACGATCACGCGGTTTCGCTCCGCCGCCAGTTTCATGGCCTGCGCCGCCTCCTGCAGCGTGACCACCAGCGAGCCGTCCAGCAGCGTCCGCGCCAGCTCGAACATATTCGCGAACACCGTCTTGCTGCCGATGCCGTCCACGAACGACGGCCGGTACTCCACCGTGCGCGGCTCGCCCGCGGCCAGCGAGGCGGCCAGCGGCGCCGCCGTTTCCACCTCGGCCGCATAGATCCGCACCCGCGGCGCCCGCGCCCGCAGCACCGCCGCGATGCCGCACGAGAGTCCTCCGCCGCCCCAGGGAATCACGACGGCGTCGAGATCCGGCAGGTCCTCCAGCAGCTCCAGCGCGATGGTGCCGTTGCCCGCCATCACGTCGGGATCGTCGAACGCGTGGATGAACGTGGCGTCTACGCCCGGATAGCTGCGCGTTTCGAAGGTGCGCCACCAGTCGGCGAAAGGCGCCAGGATGACGCGTCCGCCCATCCGCTCCACCGCGCCGATCTTGGTCCGCGGCGCTGTATCGGGAGCCACGATCGTAGCGGGGATGCCCAGGCGCCGGGCGCAGAACGCCACACCCTGCGCCATGTTCCCCGCCGAGGCGGTGAGCACGCCGCGCTCCAGCCGCTCGCGAGGTGTCCGCGCCATGACGTTCGACGCCCCGCGAATCTTGAACGAGCCGATGGGCTGCAGGCTTTCCAGCTTCAGGTACACCTCCGGGTCCGCGTTGAGCCGGATCAGCGGCGTGCGCAGCGCCGACCCCGCGATGTTGCGGCGCGCTTCTTCCACTTGGGCGAGCGTGATGGGCATTCTTCATATATACTGCCGCATATGGCACACGTCGACTCTCATGCACCCGGATCCTTCTGCTGGATCGAACTGGGCACCACCGATCAGCAGGCCGCCAAGAAGTTTTACGGCTCGCTGCTCGGCTGGACGGCGTTCGATTTTCCCATGGGTCCGAACGATTTCTATACCATCTTCAATCTCGACGGCCGCAACGCTTCGGCCGCCTATACCTTGAATGCCGAGATGCGCTCCCGGGGCGTACCGCCGCATTGGATGCTCTACATTGGCGTCGCCAGCGCGGACGAGACCGCCGCCAAAGCCGTGCCCGCGGGCGGCAAACTGATCGCGCCGCCTTTCGACGTCATGGACTTCGGACGCATGGCGGTGCTCCAGGACCCGGCGGGGGCCTCCTTCAGCCTCTGGCAGCCGATGTCCCACAAAGGGATCGGCATCGCGCAGGTTCCCGGCACGCTATGCTGGGCCGACCTGATGACCCCCGACCCGCCCGGCGCTTCGAAATTCTACCAGGAGCTGTTCGGCTGGCAGGTCGCGCCCGGCCAGGACGACAGCAGCGGGTACCTGCACATCAAGAACGGGGAAACGTTCATCGGCGGCATCCCCCCGGCGGCGTTTCGAAATCCCAACGCGCCGCCCCACTGGCTGCTGTATTTCTTTGTGAAGGACTGCGACGCCTCCACCGCCCAGGCCCGCGCATCCGGCGCCACGGTTTACATGGAGCCGATGACCCTGGAAAAAGTGGGCCGCTGGTCGGTGGTCGCCGATCCACAGGGCGCCGTGTTCTCGCTATTCCAGCCGATCGAGCACTAGACGCGCGCAGTCCGGTAGTGCAAGCCGCGGTATTTTGCCACTTTTACCATATTGCGTTGCCACTTTAGGAGGCGCAACAGAGAGTGGCGAACACATACACGAATAGCGCTTTGCACAGAATGCAAGGGAGTTTTGCCGCTACTCCAGCCCGATTACCGCCCCGGAGTGTACCTCCCCGGTACGGAACCCGCTCCCGACTCGCCACCCTTGCCCCGATAGTCAATCGGGAGTGCCATGACTCCCGGCCGCTTCCGTGACTCCTGGAACCTGGCCGCCATCCTTTCCTCTCCAGCGTCAGACATCGGCGCAAAACACCGCCCCGTGATGCCACCGTCTTCTGTCGGAGTTACCGTGAAAAATAGGCGCGCAAGCATAGGAACTCACTTGGTCACAACAACACCGGTCTTCGTGTTCGTCGCCGTGAATGTCACGTCCCGGTTCAGCACCGCGTCGTTCATCGCCGACGCCAGTTCTTGTATCCCCGAAACCCCGAACACATGCCCCCACACGTTGACCGTCACATGCGGCCCCTGCGCCCCGCCCGCGTTACCCGATCCCGGCCCCCCCGGCGACGTCCCCGCCTCATGCCCGCTGGCCACTCCCGATCCCGCCCCGCCGGCCGCCGACTGCGACGGCGCCACCGCCCGCCCCGCCAGTGCCGCCCCGACCCCCACCGTGCCCCAGATCGCCGCGCTCGTGAACGCCGCCGAAGCTCCCGCCGGATCGTACTGCGCCAGCCGCAAAAACCCCAGAGCCGTCGCGTAGATCGCGTACGTCATCGCCTCCGCCGCCAGCGACTCCAGCGTCGAGGCCAGCGCCGACTGCATCGCCTCCTTGACCGACTTCGAGTACACCACCGCCGACGCGATGTTCCCGCCCATCCCCTGCGCGAAGTGTTCGAAGGTCTGCTGTCCCACCTGGTCCAGCATGATCAGCGTGTCCTTCAGCAGCAGCATCGACTGGTTCCCGCTGGTCGCCCACTCCCGCATCGCCGCTTCGTTCCCCTTCAGCAGCGCGCCGAATTTCGAACCGAACACGCCCTGCCACCCGCTCGAATTCTGGAGAGCCTGTAGGTCGTTCTTGTAGTTGTCAGTCAGGGCCTTTCGGTTGATGGCGTACTGCTGTTCGATCTGGGCGCGGGCCATTTCGCCGCCATGTGCCTTGATGGATTTCTCCATCTCGACTTCGCTGTATTTGGCCAGGTCCTGGTCATACTGAAACTCTAAGCGCTCCTGGCTAGTCATGTGCGCCTGCACCATCTGCGCAAGATGACTCTGCAACTGGATAAGCTCCTGCTCGAAAGCGCTAGTCTGCTCGCGCGAGATTCTGTTCTCCCCTGCCTGTTGCAGGTCCGCCACCAGTTGTTCGTTTACCCCCGCCAGCTCGCCCTTCTTCGCCAGGTGCTCCCGCAGTTTCGCGATCTCGATATCCCACGCCGCCATCTGCTCCGCGAACGTGTGCTCCCGCTGCGCGTTGATCTTCTGCCTCAGGTCCTCGCCCGCCGCGTCGTAGTCCGCCGCCGTCTTGTCCGCCGCCTCTTTCCGCTTCCGCGCGATCTCCGCCGTCGCCGCTTCTGCCAGCCTGGCCATCAGCCCCGGCAGCTCGATCATGGCCAGGGCCTCGCGCCGCGCCGCGTCCCCCGCCAGCTTTCCCGCCGCCGCCAGTTTCTGGTACTCCGCCCCCGCCCTGGCGATCTCTTGCTGCAGGTGCGAGATCTCCTGCACCAGCCGGTCTTCGTCCGACCCCTGCGACGCCAGCTTGCTCTTCACGCTCTCCAGCACCGTCGAGAGCCCGTAGAACTCCTGCTTCGCCTCTGCCGCCTTCTCCGTCACCGGCGCCAGACCGTCCGTCCCCGCCACCTGCATCGAGTGCACCAGGTCCTGGATCTTCCGCATTCCTTCGTCTGTCGCGTCCGACAGGTGTCCCAGAAACCTCCCATAACTGGAGAGCCCGCCCGTGAACGCGTCCTCCATCATCGGTCCGAAGTGCTTCAGATCCTCGGCTGTCCGCTTCGCCGCCTCCGGAATCGCCGTTAGTGCCGCCACCAGGACCGTGAGGTACGGCAGCACCTCGCGCCCCACCGTCACCGCCAGCGCCTCCAGCTCCTCCTTGAGCAGCCGCACCGCCGCCTGGTGCTCCCGCATCGCCTCCACGTCCTTCGACGTGATGACCAGTCCCAGCTTCTCCGCCTCCTCCGTCATCTTCGCCAGGCCGGCCGACCCCATCGAGAGGAAGCCCAGCATCTCGGCCCCGCCTCTGGAAAACAGCTCCCGCGCCATGGCCGCCCGCTCCGTCCCGGACGCCATCCCGTGGAACCGGTCCATCACCAGCTCCAGCAGCGGCACGATGTTCCGCTCGCCCGCCGCCACCTGTGCCTGTGTGATCCCCAGCCGCGCGAACATTTCCTGCTGCGCCGACCCGCCCGCGTTGGCCTTCACCACCGCCGTCTCGAAGAACGTCAGCCCGCGCACCAGCCCGTCGTAGCTCGTCCCCGTCTGCGCCGCCGCGAACTTCAGCGCCGACATCTGCTCCGCCGCGATCCCCGTCTTCCGCGACCCGTCCGCCACCTGCGAAACGTACTCCTCGTACTTGCCCGCCGCCTCCACCGCCGCGCCCGCGATCCCCACCACCGCCGCCGCCAGCGTCGCCGTCGCCGCCGTCATCGCTCCGCTGACGGTGGTCAGGTTCCCGAATACCTTTTCCGCCCAGTCGGAGAACTCCCCGCTGAGATCGTCCAGGTCCTTCCCCAGCAGCGTCCGGAAGCGTTCGATGTTGCTCTCCGCGTCGCCCGAATCGGCCCCGATGCGGAACAGCAAATCGGCAGTGGAATCAAACGGCATTTTTAGAAATCTCCTCTCATACACGTTCCCCATAGCCGGCCAAGCTGCCGAACATTATGCCCGCGAACCAGGTTTGGTCAATGCGGGCCAAGCTGTATTCTCTGGGGTAGTTTCTGACAAACCGGATCACGTTGGATTCTGTGAATCGGACTGCGGAACCGTGTGGGTGTGCCCTTCCAAGCAAGCCCCGCTCGGCCCATCGCTTCACGCGCCCCGCGCTGACTCCGAACACCGCGGCCAGGTCGGACAGCGTGTAGCCCTCCGAAAGTCGCAGAGAAAGGTCGAGTTGGTACGCCCTGCATTCAACGGAGGCACGCGTGCGCCCAAGGCGTTTCGCAATGGAGTGCAGCGAGACAGTGCCGGCCTTTTCCCGCAGAAGCTCTTCCTCTTCCGCGGTCCACGGGCGCCTCTGAGAACAGCAGAACCACCCGTTTTTGTTGGCCTCGTTTTTCAGCGCCCAGGTTGGTATTGCGGTGCGGGCCGAAAGTTTCAGAAGCTTCGCGGAGACCTCAGTGCGTTTTCCGCAGTACGCCACCCGCAGCTCTTCCCTGATCTGATCGGTGATTGTGTACTTCCGGCCGGCCCTGCCAAGCTCGGTACAGAAACACGTCTGGCAAAGCCCGCTATCGTTTGCCTTGCGGATTCCACACAACGCACATTGCAGTTGCCTCGGCTCCGCGGCGGGAGCCCGTTCCGAAATGGCCTGAGTTAGATTTTCCTGACTGTACTGGAGCAACCCCTCCGCCTTCCGGCCCCCTGGAAAAGCGTCATCTCGAAATCAACCGCTCGCCACTCTCTGTCTCGACTCCGCCGTCGCCGCCCTCGGCCGGCGCCCCAATTTCCACCACGCCCCCCGCATTGTCCGTTCTCTCGCCACTATTCGCGCCGACTCTCGCGTTTAGAGTCCCTCCAGCCCCACGGCCTCCGGGTCCGCCAGCGGCCCCCTTGCTACCCGGCACTGGCCTCACCGTGCCCTTGTCTACCGCGGGAGCGCCTATTTTTTCCCGCATCCAGCTTTCCAGGGAATCATCCGGCTCCATGATCCCCGCCAGCGCCAGGCTGTGGAGCGCGTCCACGATCGCATCGAACTTCACTGTCAGGATTTGCTGTGCCTTGACCACCGGGTAGCGTCTGATCCCCGTGAAGTTAAAATCTACCAGCCGCTTGACCGTCCCCAGCGACAAAACCCGGCTGATTTGGCGCGACAGCGCATCCAGCGACAGGTAGAAAAAATCGGCCATGGTGTCGCCCAGGGCGCGCCCTGCCCCGTGGGTCTGCCCGAGCTGCATGAACATCGTCAGCCCGGCCATGGAAATCATGATGTTGTGGTGAGCGATTGAATCCTTCGCGTCGCGCACGAAGCCCGTTACACCTTCCAGCTTGAAACTCCACCCTGAAGGAAGCACCAGCCCCGTCCGTTCGTGCCCCACCAGCTTTTGTACCCATTCCACCGCCGCCACCCGGTCTTCTTTCTTCGCGTCCGGCCCCATCACCACAGTCGGCACGCCCATCCCGTTTCGCTCGCAGGCGATCGCTTCCACTTTGTACAGATTGCTCTTGATGTACCAGTGCTGATACATCGATCGAAGGAGGGAAAGCCCGGTGTAATTCTGCCCCTCCTGACCGAACACGAACAGGTCCATTTTATTCGCTCGAATTTGCGTTGTGACGTATTCAGCGCCCCGGTACCCCATCTGCTCCAGCGCCCAAAGAGCCTCGCCCGTTTCAGTCGTGATCCACCGGTACGCCGTCAAGGGCAGCCGCGGCGCGAGCTTCGCCAGCCGCACCCGGTTCCCCACGATCTCCCACACATCCTCGTGGACCGAAAACCCGAAGTCCAGCATCAGCAGGGCGTTCCGCAGAACCGAGTTGAAATCCAAGTCCTTGAACAGGCAGTTACGGACGAATTCCCCGGCCTCTTTTTCGGCGGGCGTGGCATCGTCCGGAAGCACCACGTTCCAGTCCGCCGCCAGGATCGGCAGCTTGATCGCGTGAAGCGTAGCCGCCACCTGTCCATCGCCGCGCCGCATCCGCTCGTAGGTCTCGACCGCCGACAGCCCGATCAGCTCGGAGTTGTATTCGCCCCGCTCCCGCAGAAACCCGCCGAAGATCGGCGTCCCCGACGCACCATACTCCGCCAGATCCGGCCCCCGCCCCGCCTGGCCGTCGGACATCGCCCGTTTCGGCGGGGCCGGCAGCTTGGAAATCCCCAGCGAAATCAGCCCCGCCATTTACGATTCCCTCCTGTCCCAAATGTTCGGCCGCGGGGGAACACCCAGTGCCTTTTGTATTTCACCGGGCGCCCCAACGACTCGCGCCAGCTTGCCAACCACACTCCTGAAAGCGCTGAACTCCTCGCGCATGGCCCTTAACTCTGTGTTGAGTTGATCAACCTTAGCTTCGAGTTCCTTCCCGCGTTGTGCCTCTTCCATCTGGGCGCCGTCCATCCTATTCGTCGCAGGCATCGAGCTGCCTAATTGCCGCCTCTTCCGTCTCGCCAGTCAAATATGGCAGGGTCTTCCGGATCGCGTCGCATGCTGCCCGCGCCCCCTCGACGGGAATGATCGGACCAGCGGCGGGCGTGTGGACAGGCCCGCACTGATCGTGTGAATTCGCCCTGATTTGCTCTGAAGTGTTCAACTCTGTTGGAATGTTTTCGTAGCCCTTCATCGAATTTGCCTTTTTCCCCTTCCAGCGCGTTTAACCGCGCCCTATCATCTTCTGCCGACTGAGCCGCGTGTACTGCGCGTCCAGGTCCGGTCGTTCCCTTGCCACCAGTTTCAGCGCCTCGCCGTACTGAAGTTTGGGATTCTCACGCTGCTTCTGCTCGACGGCAGCAAACAGCTCTTTCTGTACCTCGCTCAATTGTTGTTTCATCACTCTCCTTTTTCCCCCTGTCCAAAACTCTTTCCAGCTTTTGCCCGGTCGATCTCCGCCCGAAGTGCTTGAAGAGCCGCGGGCAGATCGCCAGCCAGCGGACGCCAGATCTGATCGATGCTCGTCATGTCGGAGTGGATTATGAATCGATCGACCATGCTCCGCGCATACGGGTCTTCAATTACCACCACGCCGGGGCTAGGAAACGTGCTGGCCGGCTGGCCACTAAACATGCCCCTCCAGGCGATCACCCGGACGTACAAATCCCGCACTACAATCTCCGCGGCGCGAAGCTGAGCAAGGCCCTGCCGATAGCTCTCTGCGCCCCACTCCACCCAGGCCGATTCCAGCTTGTGTTTCAGCTCGTCAATCTGCGCCTGGCTCGCCGATACCTCTTCCCCGCAAAGCCTCACGCGAGCGGCAAGAACGCGTTTCCGCCGTTCGGCTCGCGCAGTGTCGGCATCTTCCTCGAAGGGCGCTTCCGGCACTGCGGAGCCCGATCGCGCGAGTTCAAGCTCCCGCTCCGTGATGCGCGCCCTCAGGCGCGCCAACTCCCCCTCGGCCTGGCGCAGTTCGTCATCCGCTCCTGATGCCTGAGTCCCAATGCCGGCGTGTTTCGAGTGCAGCGCGTCTAACTGCGCCATCAGCTCCCGCAGCTCGGGAGCGTCAATCTGCTGTTCGTTCAATTCCGCCTCCCCTTGGCGGACGACATTCCCCTCGGCGAAAGGAGTGAAGACCGAATTGAATGCCGCCCGCAACCCTCGCATGTCTTTACGCCGCCTCGCCCAAATTCATCCCAAATAGATGCCCAGCTACACCGATCACGGTCCGCTCCGTAACACGTCTTCCGGAGTGTTTGGATTTGAGCAAATCCAGAGATCGCATAAGCCTTCGCATTGAACCTCCGGTAGCTGTGTACCACAGATCGAATGCCGCCTCGTCTACGTTCCCAACGCCTTCCGCTTTGACGATACTGGCCATTTCCGTACGCGTGATGCCAGCGAGCGGAGCCCAAATCGAAATCCGGGATGTTAGCGCTCCCAGGTCCGCCATGCAGCTCCTGGTCAACCGCGAGAGGAGGATCGGAGCCGCGAGCATCACAATCCCGACGCCCGCGTCCTTCGTGCGGTCGTGCAGCTCGCGGATGATTTGCAATACGCGCGGTCGGACGGCTTCTACCTGATCGAAAATGATCAGGACCGGAGCCTCACGGAGCCGCTCGCAAACCGCGCGAAAGATGGCCGCGCCTTTGTGTGACCCTCGACCGGCTTCGAGTCCCAACACCAGAGCGAGGGCACGCGTAAACTCCACCTTGTCGTGTCCCGTGAAGCTATCGAATTCGAACACCAGGCTCTGAATGCTATGTGCCGTGCGACGCCGCCAGTCTTTAATTGCCTCCGTTTTGCCTACCCCAAAATCAGCCGTACAGCAGCCGATTGCGCGGTGTTCATGGCAGTAGTCCAACACCTCGGCGATTTTCTCCACGGTTCGCGTCCGATAGAATGTGCCCTCGCGGGGGACGCGACGCAATGGCCGCATGTCATCTTGCGCCACGACCACACAAGGTTGACCTACTGCGCCGCCAGGTTGAAGGATGTCGCCGGCCTTCGCTTGCTCGACCACTCTGCGCACCTCAGCAACCACCTCCCGCCCGCCGGGAATGTCGCCACGGAGGAAACTCCTCATGGTAGACTCCGCCAGCACGGTAAACTGGGCCAGGTCAGCCGGCCCAAGGTCGGGCCGCGAAGCCAAAAAGCGTCGCGCGTCCTCGCGTACCGGTTCGCATGTTTCGTCTGTGCACTGCCGCGTCATTTCGGTTCCCCCTGAAAGAAGCAAAAGTCGTCATCACCCTCGGTTGGCGTCGGTAGAGTGGTGCCTACCATCCCCGAATCCGCCTGCTCGAAGCGAAACTCCCGATCTTCCCGCGCAGCCGCGGCGGCCTCCTCCACGGCCGCCGGCAGGGCCAGCGGTATCTCCGCTCGCGCAGCCGCATCACGGCAAGGCAGAGCCTCCCGTCTCCGTGCCAGGCGCTCCTCAATTGTCGGAACAACGCTCTGCTGATGAACGGCGTCTATCGCTCGTCGGATTTCGCGGCGAGCGGCACGTCGCGCGCGTTCATCGTCAGTGAACGTATCCAGCCCCATTTTGCGGAGCGGAGCACAGTGCGCCAGTCCGACGAAGCGGTTCCTCCAATACACCGCCGCCTCGCCGAGATCGTGCACGTCAAATCCAATCTCGACCAGTTGCCCGTTAAGGGCCATGAGCTGGACCGGTTCGCCTTCAAGGCGGTAGTGGAACTTGTCACCGCCGAATGTCATCAGAATCTCACCGTGCTTCACGGTCAAAGTTCGCCGCCTGGTGAAGACGATATGGAGGTCTTCCACGCGGACCGTGCGCCGTTCCACACGGGGAATTAGCAGGTCCCAACACTCCGCAGGCGAAAGCCAACCACGGCCGTTTGCTCGGATCGCGTTCATCCCGTGGCCCTGAAGTTCCCGCTCATTTATGTCGGGGATCGCTTCGTTATAGAGGGCTGCGAGCTGCTGGATCGTGCGAAACGGAGAGGACACCCGCTCCCCCCGGAGAAATGCCTCATGTTGCTTGATCAATAGATCGAACCGCTCGGGCCGCTCTGACGGACGATGCCCGCACCATTCGGGGAGCTGCCGGTCGAAGTTGCTGATCCGGCCCCACAGAGGTTCAATTATTTTGGCACGGGCATTGTAGGGTAGAGAATGAACGACCCGGATTCCAAGGGTTCCAAATACGCCGCGCCATGTAGCGTCGAAGTCGCCTACCGGACCTCTCTTTTCACTGCGTAGTTTCCCGCCTTCAAGGTACGAACAGCGAAAATCTTTGCCGTTATCAATTAGGAGGTTAGTGGGAACCCCGTGGTCAATGAGGACCTTCTTCAGCACGGTTGCGATGCCTTCCGAAGAAGGCGTTTCGAACAGGCCCCACCCCAAGAATTTTCTCGTTCTGATATCGACCGCTCCGGTGAGCCATGGTCTCACCAATCTCCATCCGCCGCGAGTAGGGACGATCGCCATGCAGTCGAGCACACGGTGATCCATGCATAGCCACGAAAGCGGCTCAATGTCCGCCAAGTCCCGATAGGAAATGATCTCCTGCGTTGCCCTGTAGGCGTCCTCTCCGTTACGCGCCAGCGTCCGCACGGCCTCCGGAATCTCACAGACACACCGCCGGACGGTTTGCGGTGAGAGTTTGGGAAGTCGAGCGCTTTCGGACATGCGCCCGTCTTGATCCAGATGACAGGCATACTTTTCACGGTCGGACTTAGCGAGGGTCTTCCCTATATGATCGTCCACCCACACCCGGATGTCTTCATAAAACCGGTGAATCTCGGCACTGCTCAGCGCTCCGAACACGCCTCGCCTTGGTATCGCCAGTTGAAGGAGTAGCTCTTTCGCCGGCTTGTTCAGTTTCCGATGAAAACCCTTGTCGGCGCGATCCCTGTCAACGAGGCCCCGCATGCCGTCGCGTCTGTATCGCGTCAGCCAATGCCGAATCGTTCGAGCTGGCCGGCCGTGCTGCTCCGCGAGCCGCGCGACTACCGCTAGCTTCCGGCCCGTGCAATCGTGCCACAGTTCCGGAAAGCGCTCCGGGAATACCAGTGGCTCGATGATCTCGAATCGTTTTTCCGCAGCCGCCTTGTCTTCAGCGCTGAGGTTTTGGGCCGGATTATCCTCTCCCACGCGAGTCCACCGCTGAACGTCAAGCGATAACGCCGGTATTGCCGGTGTCTCACTCGACGGCACGAGTTCAGCTTGTTTCAAGCCCATTTGCGCCTTCTCCTGGCAATCGCCTCTCTGGCGGCGCCAATGTTGACCACAGAGCCGCGTTTGCTCGGGCCGCGGTTCACGGTTTGGGATTTCTGCTCTTCCATGACGTGCACGCGGTACCCAGCCGCCGCGAGAAGGCGGCTGTAATCTTCAATCCATTCCGGATCGAACGCGAAGGTGGGGTAGCCAAGTTCCGTTGACCAGCGCTCCCTGGTGACCGGGAGAACCGCCAGGGCCGTGAGTGCGTCCTCCAAATGCATCGCGGCGATGTTGCCATAGTCCAGAATGAAGACGTCCATGAGTGCGTGCCGGCAGCCGCCGGTGATTTTGTCGAACGCCTGAACCGCCTCCGCTGGCCATCTCCTCGGATCGGGGAAAGCAAACCGACCGTACTTTGAGGTGAGGTTATGCACTGATATCCTCCCTGGCCTCCCCAGCAAGACCGAAGACCTGGAGCCGGCGAACCCATGCCCGAAACGTCTCAAAGGAACCCGGCAAGCCGGATACCCGCCACTCTAGCGAAATGTCGCCACGGTGGAGGACACGCGAGGCGGCGCTGCCAACCCGATCGAACTCCGCGGAGCTGTAGAGGCGGGGAACTCCGCTATCCGAGCGGACGCGGATCAGCCCGGCGTAGCCGAATCGCCGAAACTGCCGATGCCAGTTATAGACCACGCGAACACATCGACCGCACTCCGCCGCGAGTTGCTGCGCGGTCAACACCTTCCGGCCGCGGGGCGCGGTAAGAAGCCGTGAAACCACGCGGAGCTTGATCTCGGCCGTTATCGAGCCGCTTGGCGAGACCGGATTGCCGGCCATTTGCGGTTCGCGTTTCATACAACGGCTCTGAAGTCTTCGGCGGAGGTGATGGGTATTACTTTCGGCCTCGATCGCGGAGCCGGATCAGCAGCCATGGCGCGCGCATATGCGCGCCCCAAGAATTTCATCACCTCTGCGGCTGGAACTGAAGCGATCAACTTGCCGCTCGAACCGCAGAGAAGCAAGGAAGTGCATGGGCCGGAATCCCCGATGCGCAGATGATATTTCGTAGGGATTTCAATCCCCCGGCCCGCCTGCGGGTCCCATCTGAGAAGCACCAAATCTACTACCAAGTCAAGATCGGCGCGCCCCCACACCGTGGGATCTGCCACATCTAGGGCGACCTCGTGCGCCCGCTCATTCACGCCAGCCCTAGGTTGTCTTGACGCCTCACCGGACACACGCGAAGTGCCAGTCCTACGGGCACTTCGATGTACGCGGCAGGTTGTCAAATGGGATGTAGTGTCCGAACAAACTGCGGATCTAGACATTGACGCCCTCCGTGAAACCCCCAATACTGGTAATGTGAACGGGAAGGCCCAGCTTGCGAAGCAGATCGACGAACTGCGCGCGTTCGTCCTGGTCTGCCATGGCAAAAAGTTGGTACAGGCGCTTTGCGCTGGGGCAGGCGCGGCCGATCTCATATTGCGAAATGGTGTTTTGCGGCCACTCCAAGCGGCGTCCAAGCTCGATCTGGCTGAGTCCGAGCCTTCGCCGGATTCTGCGGCATATCGTGCCAGCAGTGGCCGCCGCGGAGGTGGTTCCCTTTGGAGAGGTATCCATAGGGTGATTATCCGTCTATACATAGACGTTTGTCAATAGACAAAGGCGAAGAAATGGCGGAATCCCTGTTTAAAGAGGTCAGGCAGCGACTGAAGATGACGCAGGAGGAGATGGCGGAGCGTCTCCGGATCAAGCGAAACACGATCAGCCAGTATGAGACTGGACGGGCAGCTCCGAGCCTTGAGGTGCTGATCCGGCTGGGGGACTTGGCCATGGCTCCGTCCGTAACTGACCTCCGCATCGCGATCCACGAGCAGGTCAGGAGTCGCATCAGCGCTCTAACCGAAACGGAACGCGACGACGTGCTTCCCGTCATCATTAATGAGCCAGGGCCGTTTTCGGAGCTTCTTCAGAGGGTCATTGCCGAGTTGCGAAACGTTCCGGTAGCACCTGGATTGATCAAAATCCTTCAGCTCTGCCGCAAAACGAATAACGATGTCGATCTCTGGCCGGCCTTCACAAAAGCTGCCGATTATATTGAAGTGGAACTGGAGCGTCGCAGTCGTTTGGGCGAAGAAGCCGATGCGCGGCCATTGCCGGGTCGCCAAAATGCCACGCGGTGATTCTTCGGCGAAGGGTAGACCCCTGCCCGAGGCTGCCATCCGCCAAGAAGAGCTGGAGATCCTGTCCGGGTTGGAGTTGCTCATCCGCCAACGGTGGAACCTTTACGACCGCCTGGCGTCTTCCATTGCGCAACGCCTACGGACGGGTGCACCCGTTGAAGCCGGTAACCGCTCAGCTCGCCTGCGGGTGCAACCGAGCCGCGGCCGGCCGCGCATCCTGTTATTGGATGGGATTCCTGTTCTGCCGCCGATGGAAACGACGATCCGGAAAGCCGCCCCGCGGGCCACTATTAAGGGCATAATAGATTAAACTCTTTTTCGAGATCCGCGCCGCGCCACCCTTTGTGGCTAGTGTACTCTTTCCAGTGCTTTACGAATTTTCGCGTTGTCGGCCCTAAGTTATTCATTCTTGGTCGGGCCAAGTCACAAAGCGGCCGGGATCGCGGGCAGTGGCAAAACAATTAGGAACGCGCCGCTTTGTGGCGAGGGCCGCGGCGAATTGTGGCGACGCGTCTAACAGCTTAACTCCACGGCACTAAAGAAGATATGGCGTGCCGCACTTGTGTCTCGCCACTGTTCGCTTAAAAAGGCCACAACTGGCAAGAGATCTTGGAAACAACTATCCGGGCTACTCATACCGCAGCGCCACCATCGGATCGACCCTCGTCGCCCGCCGCGCCGGCAAGTAACCCGCCAGCATTGCCACTGCCGCCAGAAATCCCGACGCTCCCAAAAACGCCGCCGGGTCCAGTGCGCTCAGCCCGAACAATCGCGAAGTCATCAGCCGCGACACGATTGCCGCCATGCCGAACCCAACCGCCAGCCCCACTGCCACCGGCCGCATGGTCTCCGACAGCACCAGCCGAAGCACATTTCCGCGCCGCGCGCCGAGAGCCATGCGGATTCCGATCTCCTGCGTCCGCTGCGTAACCGCGAACCCCACCGTTCCGTGAATCCCCACCGACGCCATCAAGAGCCCGAGGATGCCGATGATAGCGGCCGCGATCGCACCCAGTCGCGACGCCACGAACCACGGCTGATTGGTAAATGCGCTCCGGGAATCACCCACCACGGCCTGCAAATCGCCGTGGCTGGCCTCGAGTTCGCGCTGGATCGCCGTTACCGCCCTGGCTTCGTCCGTCCGTGCCCGCATCGCGAACCCGGAGGAGTGACGTCCGGGACTCCCCGCATCTCCAAACGCCGTCGTCACCGGAAAGTAGAGGCACGTCGCGTCCACCCGGTCCAGGTTCACGCTGCGCACATCCCTGGCGACCCCGATCACCACGCCGGAGAAATTGCGCGAGATGCCTTCGCCCTCTTGCTCCGGTCCGCTCCCGCGGCTGGGGCCGAAGACGAATCGTTTCCCGAGCGCATCCTCTCCCGGCCAGAACCGCCTGGCCGTCGCCTCGCTCACGATCGCCGAGATACCCTCGAAGTTGATGCCGTCGCGCGCCTCCAGCGCCGTGAAGTTGCGGCCCCGCAGGATCGGAATCCGCATCGTTTCGAAATAACCCGGAGTGACCAGGTTGTACAGCGTCAACATCTCCTGGCCGCCGAGCGCCACCGTCGTCGCCCGCAGGCCGCCGTGAACCAGCGGAAGGTGCGAGGTCACCGCCACCGATTCGATCTCGGGCAGCGCCGCCAACTGTTGTGCCAGTTGGGCTCGCGTGGCGGCGATCCTGGCCGGCGGCGCCGCCGGCGGAAACACCACCTCCAGGGAGACGATGTTGCGATAGTTGAAGCCCAGGTCGATAGCGAGCGCCCGCTCGGACGAGCGCGCCAGGAGTCCGGCGGCGATCAGCAGCACCAGGCAAACCGCTACCTGCGCGCCCACCATCAGATCGCGAAGGCGCGACTTCCGCAGATATCCTCCGAATGCGGCGCCTTCGTCCTTGAGCCCGGAAGTGAGATCAGGCCGCGAAGCCTCCAGCGCCGGAGCCAGCCCGAACGCGACTGTGGCGCCTGAGGCAAGGAACAGCATGTAGCCCAGCACGCGCTGGTCGGGCGCGATGTGCAGCGCCACCGTTCCCAGCGCGCCCAGCGGCGAAGCTGCCAGCTGCACCATCAGGACGTGCAGCGACCACCACGCAAACACGATTCCCAGCCCGCCCGCCCATACACTCATCACCGCGTTCTCGGTGAGCAACTGGCGGATGAGCCGCCCGCGGCTCGCCCCGATCGCCAGGCGAATCGCGATCTCCCTCTGCCTCGCGGCGGAGCGGGCCAGCAGCAGGCTCGCCACATTGGCACAGGCGATCAGCAGCACCAGGCCGACCGCCGACAGCATAAGGAGCGGCCCCGCCACTGCGGTCTGGCCCGTGTTTCCGCTGGTGTCCGCAACCCCCAGCACGATGCGGCTTCGCGCGGACGGCGTCTCGTTGTGCCGTCCCGGAAATGCCGCGCGAAGCCCGTGTGCCAAGGCGTTCATCTCTTCTTCGGCCTGCCCCTGCGCGACGCCCGGCCCCAAGCGGCCATAAACCCGGCAGTGCTGGATACCGCGATCGCGCAGCATCTCCGGCCTCGAAAGCAAGCGCGACTCGAGCGCCAGCGGCACCCACACGTCGGGGACCAGCCCCCACGTTCCCGTAAAATCGGGCGGTGCGATGCCGATGACGGCCACGTCGATGCCGTTCAGCCTCAAGCTTCGCCCCACCAGCCCCGGATTCGCCGCGAATCGACGTTGCCAGAAGTTGTAGCTGACCAGCGCCACGGGCTGTGCCGCCGGCGAGTCCTCCTCTGGAAGGAAGGTCCGGCCCACCGCCGCCTCCACCCCGAGGACCTGAAAGTAGTTACCCGAAACCACGGTAGCGGTCACCGGTTCGGAGCCTCCGGATAGTACGCGTGGAAGTTGCAGGCCGGCCGCGCCCAGAATGCCGTCGCCTGCCGGTGCTGCCGCGCTGACGCCACTCATCGAGAACACCTCGGTGGTCATAGCGGCCAGGCCGGAGAAAGTCCGATTGTTGTCGCGGTACCAGGTGTAATCGGGGTACGAGAATGAAGGATCGCGGTTGCTCCGCGTGATCTGCACCAGCCGGCCTGGATCCTTGGCCTGAACGGGACGCAGCGTCAGCGCGTTGTAGGCGGTAAACACGGCGGTGTTGACACCGATCCCGACCGCCAGCGTCAGCACGGCAATCGCGGCAAAGCCGGGATTCCTGCCGAGCGCCCGCAGGGCGTAATGAATGTCATGAAACAACGCCTCGACCAGCGGCAGGCCGCGCGTGGCGCGATGCGCCTCCCGCAGTTGCGTGGGGCCTCCCAGCACAAGCCGTGCGGCCCTCCCAGCCTCTTCCGTGGACATTCCACGCCGTGTGTAATCCTCCGCGAGCATTGCCAGGTGTGATTCCAGCTCATCGTCGAACTCTCGATCCTGGCCGTCAGGCCGCAGGAATGCGCCCATTCGGGAAATCAGGTACTGGAGTCGCGCGAGCATCGTGTCAGCTCCTCGGCGAGAGCTGCAGCAGGCGGCCGATCACGCCCGAGACCCGCTCCCAGTTCTTGGCCTCCGCGGCCAGTTGTTTCCGCCCGGCATTGGTGATCGAGTAGAACTTCGCCTTGCGGTTGTTCTCCGACGTGCCCCACGCCGCCCCAATCCACCGCTTCTGCACCAGGCGGACCAGGCAGAGATAGATCGTGCCCTGGTTCACCAGCAGCGCTTCTTCGCTCAACTGCTCGATCCGGCGGGCGATGCCGTAGCCGTGCATCGGCCCCATCGCATCCAGCGTCTTGAGCACCATCAAATCGAGGGTGCCCTGCATAATCTCGGATTTGTCCTCTGGCACGCCGCCTCCTGTGGGTTGTATAGAGGAGTTTCGCAGAAACTCGTGTGGGATGTCAAGAGGGAAGGCGCGGAATCGTGCCCCGATTGCGCGCGCCGCAAGCGGTACGCGGGACGACCGGCCTACGTGCGAACGGTGCCGGCCGGCGCCAACAGCAGTTGATCCAGCTTGGCAAACAGTTCCTGGGGACTGATCGGTTTCGATAGGTAGTCGTCCATGCCGGCGTCGAGGCATTGCTCCCGGCAGCCCACGGTGGCGTGCGCGGTGAGGGCGATGATGGGAATGCGCCCCCCCTCGGTGCACTCCTTTTCGCGAATTTGCGTGGTGGCCTCGAATCCGCCCATCTGCGGCATCTCCACGTCCATCAGGATCACGTCGAAGGGCTGCTGTTCGAAGATGTGGACTGCCTCCCGGCCATCGCCGGCGATGGACACCGAGCAGCCCCGCTTCTCCAGGATTCGTGTTACCAGGAGTTGATTCACCGAGTTATCCTCGGCTACCAGGACGTTCCATTTCCTCAATTCCGGTTGGCCTTCCGGCGAGCTCCGCCGGTGCTCGTGCGCGTCGCCGGTTGGCTGGAGGCTGCCCAGCGCTTTCTGGATGGCTTCGAGCAATTCCGCCTGCCCGACCGGCTTCGTCAGCAGGCTCGTTCCGCCCTGTTCCCGGATGCGCACGGAGTTGCGTTGCCGATCCCGCGTGCTGAGCATCATGATCGTCGCGGGTGCGGGACTGGCCTTCTCCTTGATCCTGCGAGCCACCGCACAGCCGTCCATGTCGGGCATGTCCGCGTCGATCAGAGCGAGGGTGAAAGGCCGGCCGGCGCCGCACGCGCTCCGCATCGCAGCCAGGGCCGATTGGCCGCTGGTCACCGCCGCCGCTTCCATCCCCCACGCCGATAGAAGCTCCGAGAGCAGTTGCAGATTGGAAGCATTATCGTCCGCAACCAGCACCGGCACCCCGGCCAGACGGTCCTGCGCCGCGGGCCGCGGTTGCCCGGGGGACCTGGAGGGAATTCCGAACTGAGCGTTGAAATGGAAACAACTGCCTTCGCCCGGCCGGCTCTCGATGCGCATCTCGCCGCCAAACAGCCGCACCAGTTGCGACGCGATCGCCAGGCCTAGGCCAGTGCCGCCCTGACTCCTGGTGAACGAGCTGTCCACCTGCTCGAAGGCGCGGAAAACCCGCTCCTGGTCTTTGGGATCGATGCCGATGCCCGTGTCGCGCACCGAGAAGTGCAGCACCACCTCGTGCTCTAGGCGGCGCTCCAGTCCCACCCGCAGGACGATTTCCCCCTCGTCGGTGAATTTGGTCGCGTTTCCAACCAGGTTCCCCAGGATCTGACGCAACCGCGCCGGATCGCAGATGACCGTCTCGGGCACTTCAGGCCGGAAATCGCACACCACCTCCAGTCCCTTCTGGTGGGCGCGTACCGCCATGGCCTTCATGGTCTCGGTCAAGCCCGCCCGCAGATCGAATTCCACGTTGTGCAGCCCCGGTTTGCCGGCCTCGATCCTGCTGAGGTCCAGGATGTCGTTGATCAGTTCCAGGAGCGAGTCGGCCGAGCTCTTGACCATCCGGAGGTACTCGTGCTGCTCGGGCGTGAGCGGTGTGTCGAGGGCCAGTTCCGTCATGCCGATGATGCCGTTCATCGGAGTCCGGATCTCGTGGCTCATCTTCGCCAGGAACTCGCTTTTGGCCTTGTTGGCCGCCTCGGCTGCCTCCTTGGCCTTCACCGCGCGAAGGTCCACAAAACTCTCGACCAGGACGGTGCCGCCTCCCCTTTTGACCTTGGACACGGTCTTCAAGACCGGGATTTTGACTCCTCCCTCCGCCAGAAGGGTACGCTCGGACTGGTCGACCGTGTTTCCCAGATCGGTGATCGGGCATTTGCCTGACTCGGCCGGGCAAATGAACCCATGGCAGACCCTTCCGATGACATCCTTCGCGCACCGGCCGGACAGACGCCCGGCAAAGGCGTTCATGTCCAGAATCCGGTGATCCTCCGCGTCTACCGCGATGATGCCGACCGGCAGAATATCCAGCAGTGTCTTCAGATAGGATTCGCTCTCCGCCAGCCCCGCCTTGGCCGCTTCCCCCTCCGCCAGCAGCGTGATCGTGCGCGCATTCACTTCCGCCGCCAGTTCGGCTTGGACCCGCAGACCTTCATTCTCCACCCGCAGCCTGTCGTTCAGCGCGCACAACCCGCCCCACTGATCCCCGTCCTGCCGGGGCAGTTGGCACGCTGCCGTCTTCCCGCCGTCTCCGTCTGCCATCGATCGCACGGAACGCACCTTGTCTGGATCGCCCACCCGCGGCTGGTGCCACCGGTGCTTCAATTGGTCTTATCGGACGTCGGCGTCTGATTCTTAGGGGTTGCCCGCTCACTCCCAGCGCAGCGCCCGCACCGGGTCGATCGTGGTGGCACGCCGCGCGGGACGATAACCCGAGAGCGCCGCCACGGTCCCGATCCCCAAAGCCGCCAGCGTCATCGTGGCGGGATCGGTCGGCTTGATCCCGAACAACTGGGTCTCGAGCAATCGCGTGGCCGCCCAGGCCGTAGACAGTCCAACAGCGACCCCCACGGCCGCCAGGGTAAGGACCTCGCGCATCACCATCCACATCACCGAGCCGCCCCCGGCCCCCAGCGCCATCCGGATGCCGATCTCCCTCGTCCTCCGCGCCACCAGGAACGACATCACTCCGTAAAGCCCCAGCGCCGCCAGCAGGGTCGCCAGGAAGCCGAACACGCTGGAGAGCGCCGCCAGCATGCGTTCCGTCATGAGTGAGACTTCCACCTGGTCATCCAGCGTGCGCAGGTCGTACATGGGCACATCGGGGTCCACCCCGTGCACCACCTGCCGGATCGTGTTCAAGATGCCGGCCGGGTTGCCGCGCACCCGCAGGTACGCGGTCATTCCCTGCACGAAATTCGTCTGCGTATATGGGATGTACATCTCGTAAGGCATTTCCTCGCGCATGTTCTCGTATTTCGTGTCCCCAACCACCCCGATGATCTCGATGTCCATCTTGGTTCCGGGGTCGATTCCCATGCCCACATGCCGCCCCACCGGGTTCGCCCCCCCGAAATACCGGTTCACCAGTTTCTGGTTGACCACGGCCACCTTAGAAGTGCCCTCCATATCCTTGATCGTGATGTCCCGGCCCAGCAGGATCGGAATCTTGAGAGTCGCAAAGAAGCCCGGCGTGCAGTATTGCATGTGCGGATCCGGCCTCTCGTCCTGTTTGGGTGTGTAGCCCTCGATCGTCACCCAGTTGTCCCACTCGTCGTCTTGCAGCACCGGAACCACCGCCAGCGCCGTGGACTCCACTCCCGGAACCGTTTCCAGACGGTTCGTCAGCCGGCGATAATAATCCCGCGTCCAGCCCCTGTCGTAACGCCCCAACGTCGGTTCCACGGCGAAGGAAAGCAGGTTCCTGACGTCGAAACCGGGGTTCACGTATTTCAGGTTCCGCAAGCTTTGCAGGAACAACCCCGCGCCGATCAGCAGCATCAGCGACAGGGCCACTTGTCCGGCGACGAGGATCTTGCGCAACCGGACCGATCCGCCGTGGATCACCGCGCCTGCCTGGTCCTTGAGCGTGTTGGCCAGCTGCGGGCGCGTCGATTGAAGCGCGGGCGCCAGCCCGAAAATGATCCCCGCCACGCACGAGACCGCCGCCGCAAACCCGAGCACCGTCCAGTCCGGGCTGCTGGAGAGCGATAGCGGCGTGCTGCCAGTGGGAATGAAGCCGATGAGCGCGCGATCGATCACGATTGCCAGCAACACGCCGAGCACCCCGCCGGCAGCCGAGATCACCAGGCTTTCCACCAGCAGTTGCCGGATGAGCGACCCGCGGCTGGCCCCCAGCGCGAGCCGCACCGCAATCTCCTTCTGCCGCGTGGACGCCCGCGCGATCAGCAGGTTGGCCAGGTTGGAACACGCGATCAGCAGAACCAGCGCCACGATCGCCATCAGCGCCACCAGCGGCTTTTCGAATCTGTCGCGCAGTTGGGACCGGCCTTTCGATCCGGGCATCACCTCCATCCACATCTTCAGAAACTCCTGTTTGACGAGGGGCGACGCTTTCGCGAATGCTTCCTGTTGCACCTCCATTCCGATGATCCGGTGGAACAGCGGCTGTAGCCCCGCCTGGGCACTGGTGAGCGTCATGCCCGGCTTGAGACGCCCGAACACCATCGTCCATCGGAAGCGGCGCTCGTTGAGACGTTGGAAGTTGGTGCGCGGCAACTCGTCGACCATCGTGACCGGAATGCGGATTTGCGGCGCAAAGCCTGGCTGAATTCCATCGAAACCGGCCTGGCTGACTCCGACAACGGTAAGCGGGTAGCCGTTGACGATGATCTTTTTCCCGAGAATGCCGCGGTCGCCGCTGAAGCGCGTCCTCCAGTAGCCGTAGCTCAGCACGGCGAGCGGATGACCGCCTTGCATGAGGTCGTCGGAGGCGGTGAACACCCGCCCCATCGCCGCGCCTACGCCCAGAACCGGAAAGTAGTTTCCCGAGACGAATTCGCCGGTGACGAGTTCGGTTTTGCCTTCAAACGCGAGGCTGACGGTGGTGTCATAGGCGCAGAACATCCCGCTGAACACCTGGTTCCGGTCGCGGATGTCCTGGTACATGGGGTAAGCCAGTTTGTTGCGGCCATTGTTGCCGCCGTAGTGGCGCCCGCGCCCCGCCAGCATCACCAGTTGTTCGGGGTTTTTCACCGGCAGCGGCTGCAGGATGAGTTGATGGATCAGCGTGAAGATGGCCGTATTGGCCCCGATACCCAAGGCGAGAGACAGCACGGCCACCGCGCTGAAGAGCGGTGATTTTCGCACGGTTCGCAGGGCAAACCGCAGATCCTGTTGGACAGCCATGAGACTGATACTCCCCAGCCCGGGAAAAGTTACCAATCTCGCCCGAATCGAGTGCCGCTGTTATGACCGCTACCGAGCCGCGACCGTTAGGGAACGGTTCCTGGTTGCAGAAGACTAAAATGGTGCTTTGGCGGCCACACGGTGCCGGCCCAGATACAGTTCCCGCTCCACGAGAGACATCATGTTCCATCGCTCGATGCGCATCCCGCCGGTATGTCTGTACGCCCTGCTTTCGCTCGCCGGGCCGTCCCTGCGCGCCGCCGACGATCCGAAGGAAATCCTTCGCCGCGCCACCCGGATGGATGCCCGCAACCGCGACTTGGAGCGCAGCTACACCTACGTCCAGCGCGACGAGGAGCGCACGCTCGACAGCGCCGGCAACGTCAAGCACCGCGAGTCCAAGACGTGGGATGTCATCCCGCTCCGGGGATCCCGGTACCGCCGCCTGATCCAGCGCGACGACCGGCCGCTCTCGCCGAAACAGGAGCAGCAGGAGGAAGCCGCCCGGCAAAGGCGCGAAGCGGCCCGCCGCAAGACTCAGGACCTGCGCGCCAGGGAAACGCCCGAGCAGCGCCAGAAGCGCCTGGACGCCAGGGAGCGCGCCCGCAAGCGCGAGCAGGAGCAGATGGACGAAGTTGTCGAGGGCTTCGATCTGCGCCTGGTTGGAGAAGAGCAGGTCGACGGTGTGCCCGTGTGGGTGATCGAGGGCGCACCGCGGAAGGGTTATAAGTTCCAGACGAAAGAGACAGCCCTCATCCTCAGTAAGATGAAGGGCCGCATCTGGGTCTCGAAGAGCGACTATCAGCCGGTCCGGATCGACGCCGAAACCACCGATACGATTTCGATTGGCGCGGTCCTCGCGCGCATCTACAAAGGCACCCGCATTCACGTGGAGTATACCTATGTCAACGGCGAGATCTGGCTGCCCAAACGCCAAACCTTCAGCGTTTCCGGCCGCATCATGCTCCTGAAAGGACTCCACACAGAAGGGGATTCCGCCTACAGCAACTACAAGAAGTTTGCCGCCGATTCCCGCATCGTCGATATCGACCAGTAGCGTAGACTCGCCGGCGATTCCCTCGCTCCTGGCCTCCTCCGCGCGCGTCGGGAAAAACCGCTGGTCGCCATCGGCGCCGTCACGTATAGTTTTGAAAGGAGGACATGGAAGCGGGCCAGACACAATGCTGGCGCCGCCCCGGAATCTGCCCATGCGATACGCCTTGTTTCTGCGGTTTTTGTTGGTGGGGCTGTTCGTTTTCGCGCTGGTTCAGTCGGCCCAGGTGAGCCGCGACGCCACGCTTTCGGTTCGCATCGTGGACTCTGCCGGCCGGCCCACGCCGGCGCGCATTCGCATCCAGGATTCGCACGGTGCGCGGCCGCGCGGGGTGCCCCCGGGGGTCGGCGCTCTGGCCGTATCCGAATCGGCGCTGCCCGTTCCCCGGCAAGCCATCGCCGTCATGTGGGGCCAGCAGGACCGCGCGCAGGGCTACGCCGTCCAGCCCGATGGATCCTTTTACGCCGACGGCGCGTTCGAACTGCGCTTGCCCCCCGGCGCCTACACCCTCACTGTTTCGAAGGGCTTCGAATATCTCCGGCAGACGGCCGATGTCGCCCTCGCTCCCGGCGCCACCGTCGCCCGCGTCGTTCGCCTGGAACGCTGGACAGATCTGCCCGCGCGCGGCTGGTACTCCTCCGACGACCACATTCACCTGCGCCGCTCGCCCGGCGACGACCCCGCCATCCTGCGCTGGATCGCCGCCGAGGACATTCACGTGGGCCACATCCTCGAGATGGGCGATTTCTGGGCGACCTTCTACAGCCAGTACGCTTTTGGCGAAAAGGGGCGTTACGTCGAGGGCGACCGCGTCCTCTCGGCCGGGCAGGAGGAGCCGCGCACCCCCGAAATCGGCCACACCATCTCGCTCGGCGCCAGTCAGATGGTGCGCGACCCACGCGACTATTACTCTTTCGACCGCCTCTTCGACCGCGTCCACCAGCTCGGCGGCGTCACCGGATTCGCCCATCAGGGCGTGAGCTTCCACGGGTATCGCGGCATGGTCCTCAACACTCTGCGCGGCAAGACCGACTTTCTGGAAGTGGCGCAGTTCTGCGTGCCGGGAGGGCCTCTGGTGGTGGAGAATTATTACCGGTTTCTGGACCTGGGCTACAAACTGACGGCGCTCGCGGGATCGGATTTTCCGTGGTGCGGCCAGGGTCCAGCTTATGGTTTCCAGGAGCCGCAATTCGCGCAGATCGGGAACGCGCGTTTCTACGCATACGCGGGCGAGCCGTTCTCCTGGGAGCGATGGTTTGCCGCCATGCGGGCGGGCCACACGTTCGTGAGCACCGGGCCGGCCGTGTTCCTGACGGTCAACGGCCACCTTCCGGGAGACAGCATCGACGTCGCTCCGGGGACCAGCCTGCGGATCCACGCGGAAGCTTTCGGCCACACCGGCCAGGTCCCGCTGCGTTCTCTGGAGATCGTCGGCCACGGCAGAACGATGGGCCGTTCCACCGGCGCGGGGGTTGCGCATTTGTCAGTGGACGTGGAGGTCCCGGCGCGCCACGGCATCTGGATCGCGGCGAAGTGCGACGCGGGCAACGCACAGGTCGCCCATACCACTCCGGTTTACGTGACGGTCGCGGGCGACGGCTTTCACAATCCGGAGAACCTGGCGCGCAACCTGGAGATCGCCGAGGGATCCCTGAAGGAACTGGAGGGCGAGTTGGCAAATCCGGGCATGACTCTCGACAGCCAGGCACCGCGCCATCGCGAGCAACTGGAGCGGCAGATCTCCGAGGCACGGGCAAAGTTGAAGAGCATGGCGGCGCTAAGATGAACGCGAGCGGTATCCAACCCGCCCTCCTACCGGAACAGCAGCGGAGCGAGTTCGTTCAAATACCGGCGCCACACCATCCAGGTGTGCGCGCCGGGGCTTTCGCGGAACGTATGTTTGATTTTGCGCGCGGCCAGAAACTCCGAGAAGCTCTTGGACGCGGCGAATAGGCTGTCTTCGGTTCCGCAGCCGATCCACAGCAGGTGAAGCTTCGGATCCCCCGGCAGCCCACCGTAGGTCTTCTCGAAATCGGGCGGCCGCAGCGCCGCGCTGAAGCCCGCCACCCAGCCGAACAGGTCGAGGTGGTTTAGGCCGATCCCCAGCGATTCCCCGCCGCCCATCGAGAGGCCTGCGATGGCGCGGTGATCGCGGTCCGCCGTCACGCGGTACTGCGATTGAACCAACGGGATCACGTCCTCGATCAGATCGCGGCTGAACAGCGCGGTGTTGTCCGCGGGCGCGGCGCCGGCAGGGCGCGGCGAGCCTGGAGTGATGCCGTAACCGAACGGCATGACCACCACGAAGGGCTTGGCCTGTTGCGCTGCCAGGAGATTGTCCAGGATCAGGTTGGCGTGGCCGAAACGGATCCACGCGGTTTCATCGGCATTCGCGCCGTGAAACAGATAGAGAGCCGGATAACGCGTGGCGGAGGCCGGATTGTAGCCGGGCGGCGTGTACACGGTCAGGCGGCGGAGAGCGTTCAGCGACTTGGATTGATACCAGTGGGTGCGCACCTCGCCGTGGGGCACGTTCTGGCCCGAGTAAAACGCGGGGCGGTCGCCCGGCACTTCGAGAACGCTGGCGATGGTGCTCGGCGTGGAGCCGGATTTGACCGCGGGATTGTTGGGGTCGATGATGCGTACGCCGTCGATGGTGAAGTTGTAGTTGTAGATCTCGGGCTCGATGGGGCCGACGGTCAGGCTCCACATGCCCTGAGCGTCCTTTTGCAAGCTCTTGGAGCCGGTCATGAACTCGCCGGTCAAGGTCACTTCGGTTGCCTTGGGCGCTTGCAGGCGGAAGGTTACGCGGCGGTCGGACGCGACCTCCGGTGAGCGGACCGCCGCCGCCGTTTGGGCCCACACGGGCGGGATGCCTAAAAGAAGGATAGTGATGCCGGTCTTCATGACGCCTGCAAGTATACACGCTCCGGGCCGCCGGCGCAGGGAGCTATGATGGCCAACACCATGCAACTGATCATCGTCGATCCCGGGCACTTCCACGCGGCGCTTCTGCAAAAGGAGATGTACCCGGCGCTCTCGCCGCGGGCGGCGGTTTACGCGCCGCTCGGGGCGGAGGTTCTGGACTATCTCGGCCGCGTGGCGCGCTTCAATTCGCGGAAAGACCAGCCCACGGCGTGGGAACTGGACGTCCACCTGAGCGCAGATCCGTTGAGCGAGATGCTGCGCGAACGCCCCGGCAACATCGCGATTTTCGCGGGCCGCAACCGCGGCAAGATCGACCGCATCCTGGCGGCGCTTTCCGCCGGACAGCACGTGCTGGCCGACAAGCCGTGGATGATCTCATCGGACGACATGCCGAAACTGGAAGAGGCGCTGGCGCTGGCCGATCGAAAGGGCCTGGCCGCCTACGACATCATGACCGAGCGGTACGAGGTCACCAGCCAGTTGCAGCGGGAGTTCGTCAACGATCCCGAAGTCTTCGGCGCGCTCGAACCGGGGAGCGCCTCGGACCCCGGCGTGACGGCCCGCAGCGTTCACCACGTCATGAAGACCGTGGCCGGTGTCCCGCTGCGCCGCCCGGCGTGGTTCTTCGACATCGTGGAGTACGGCGAGGGCCTGGCCGACGTCGGAACCCACGTGGTGGACCTGGTGCAATGGACGGCGTTCCCGGACCAGCCGATCGATTACCGCAAGGATATCCAGGTGCTGGCGGGCCGGCGTTGGCCGCTGACGCTGACTGCGGCGCAATTCGCGCAGGTGACCGGCGAGACGCGGGGCGGATTGGATTACTACTGCAACAACTCGGTCCACTACACGCTGCGGGGAGTTCACGTAAAGCTCGAGATCGTGTGGAACTGGGAAGCGCCCGAGGGCACGGGCGACGTCTACGAGGCGATGTTTCGCGGGACCAGGGCGCGCGCCGAGATCCGTCAGGGCCCCTCCGAGCGCCATATTCCGGAGTTGTACATCGTGCCGACCGCGAGCGTCCCGCCGGCGGAGGCCGCCGCGGCGGTGCGAAGGCGCGTTGACACGCTACAGGCCCGATGGCCGGGATTGCAGGCCGTCGAGAGCGGACAGGATCTGCGGATCGCGGTACCCGAGAAATTCCGCGTCGGTCATGAGGCGCACTTCGCCCAGGTGGCCAATCACTTCTTCCGCTACGTGGAAGCTCCCCGATCCATGCCGGCGTGGGAGCGGGATTACATGACGGCGAAGTATTACGTCTCCACCAGGGGAGTGGAACTCAGTGGCTCCGGATGAGATCGGCAAACGCTCGAAGCTCGGCGGCATTGAGGTCCGAGACGGCGGAGTAATTCAAGCCGTTCTCCGTCCAGCGCACCAGGTGATAGCCGCCGATTTCCTCCGCTGCCGGCTTCGCCAGCGTGCCGTCCGCGGGGGCCACGTACAAACTGATGATGTGCTCGCGCCGTTTGTACACGACCGCTGCCGCGGGCCGCTGATGGATCACTTCCAGCCGCCCGCCGATCAGGGAAAAGCCGCTGGCCGTCAGATCGGGGACTGGCGGCGAGAAGCTGGTCTTGCCCTGAAACCACGGCTTCACGGTGTGTTGGTCCGAACTGGGGACATCCACCAGGTGGTTGGGTATCAGGGATCGCAAATGGCTGTCCAGGATTTCGCGGCTCTCGACAGGGCCGCCCACATTCGTGGGAGAGGGAAAGACGAAGAACATAAAAACGGCCGCCGCGGTGGCCGCAATCAGCATGGACGTGGTGCGCCAAGTCGAGGGGCTGCGGGCTGATTTGATTCTGCGTTCCAAACCGGCGCGCGGCCGGTACCTGAGATCGGCGGCCGCGATGTCCTCGCGCAAGCGTTCCAGGCTGGTGTACTGTGCCATGCACGCCGGGCACTCCGCCAGGTGGCGTTCCACATTCAAGGAACCGGGCAAGTCCAGCTCGCCGTCCAGATACGCATTCAGCAGCGGTTCCGCTTCCTGGCAAGTCATAGCCCGACTCCTTTCTCCGTCGCCAGTTCGCGGACGAGCAGACTTCTGGCCCGGCTCAATCGGGACATCACCGTGCCCACTGGCACCTTCAAAACAGATGCGATTTCCTTATAAGACAGGTCCTCGATCTCGCGCAAGATCAGCGTTTCGCGGAACTCCGGCGGAAGGCGGTCGATGGCGTCGTGGACCTGATCGCGGCGGGACTGCCGGATGAGGCTGTGCTCGGGATCGGGCGCAAGGTCCACTGGTTCCGGAACGTGATTGCTCCAGCCGACCTCCTGGCTCGGCCTGCGCCGGTGCAGGAAGTTGATCGTCGTGTTCCGCACGATGGCCAGCAGCCACACGCGGGCGTCGCCACCTCGAAAGTTGTCCATCCCCTGGAACGCTTTCGCAAAGGACTCTTGCACGACGTCCTCCGCGTCGTGATCGTTGCGAACCAGCCAGCGCGCGAGGTTGTACGCCGCGCGGAGGTGGGGCCACAGCACCGCCTCAAAATCTCTGGTCCGCTGGTCCAAGAAACCTCGCTAGGAATGACACATCTCGCCGCCAATTTATTCCCGGGCGTGAAAGCGGGAATAACATTTCGCCCCATTGTGTCATATCCGGCGAGGTGCTTTGACGAATGCAGAATCGAAATCTGGCCGGCGACGGCATTGACCGCCGCGACTTTCTGAAGTGCATGCAGTGGGCCGGTGCCGCGGTTGTCTGGAGTTTCGCCGGCGGCGTTCCGGTTTCGCGTCTGGTGGCTGCTAACAAGAAAGTTCACGGCGAGGATTTCACGTTCGTGCAGATCAGCGACAGTCATATCGGCTTCAACCGGCCGGCCAATCCCGATGTAGCGGGCACGCTTCAGGCGGCCGTGGACAAGATCAAAGCCCTGAAGCGCGCACCGGAATTCGTCATCCACACCGGCGACCTGACGCACCTGGCGAAGGCCTCCGAGTTCGATACGCTGGAGCAGCTCTTGAAGGGCTTGCGCGCGAAGCAGGTGTTTTATGTGCCGGGCGAGCACGATGTCACGGGCGACGACGGCAAGCAGTACCTGGCGCGGTTCGGCAAGGGCACAACGGGCGCGGGTTGGCAGAGCTTCGATCACAAAGGGTTCACTTTGCGGGGTTGAACAACGTGGTTCAGCTCGAAGGCTTGGGCAGCATCGGAGCGGAGCAACTGGAGTGGCTGAAGAACGACCTGGAAAGGGTTTCCGCCAGCACGCCGGTTGTCGTGTTTGCGCATATTCCCCTTTGGTCCGTGTATCCGCAGTGGGGCTGGGGAACATCGGACAGCGAGCAGGCTCTGGCGCTGCTCAAGCGTTTCGGTTCCGTGACGGTGCTCAACGGGCACATTCACCAGGTCATGCAAAAAGTGGAAGGGAATGTCACGTTCCACTCGGCCATGTCCACGGCGTTCCCGCAACCGGTGCCTGGCAGCGCGCCCTCGGCCGGTCCCATGCAGGTTCCGGCGGAGCGGCTTCGGCAGGTGCTGGGAATCAGCGAGGTGAACTTCGTGGCCGGCCGGCACCAGTTGGCCGTGGTCGGTAGCCCGCTTGCGGCGGGTGCGCCTGCCGCAACCCAGGCTCTGGCCGGCGCGGCACTATTTGAGAAAAGATGCACGGGCTGCCATGCGCTGGACCAGGCGAAAGAGGGTCCGCCCTTGCGGGGCGTATTCGGACGCGCCGCGGGCCGGGACCCGCAGTTCCCTTATTCGGATGCGCTGAAGCGATCGCGCGTGACCTGGAACGAGGGGACGCTGGACAAGTGGCTGGCCGATCCGGAAAGCCTGGTTCCGGGAACCGACATGCCGTTCCGCCTAAGTAACGCCGCCGAGCGCGCGGACATCATCGCGTACCTGAAGGGGCTGCCGGGGAAATGAAGTCTTGGTCATTTCGGCATCCTGCGCCGCAGCTCGTCGAAGAAATTCAGCAGAAACGTCACGTGGGTGATGGGCTTCTGCTCCGTCGTGCCGTCCTTGTACAGAACGACCGCGAAGCGTTTTCCGTCCGGCGCCAGGTCGAAGGTGGGAATGGGAGGCGAACTCAGGTCCAGCAAGCGCTGTTCGGACCACACCCCGGGCTTGCCGGCGACAAAGGAGTCGCCCCGGGTGGTGTACGCGACAACCATCATGCGGAGATCCGGGCCGCGGAAGAACAGCTCATGACCGTTCGGCGACCAGATGGGCTCGCGGCCACCGCCGCTCGAGACCTGCACTCCTCCGCCGGGCCCGAGGAACGGCACCACGTATACCTCGGTGGTGCCCGACTCATTCGAGGAGTACGCCAGCCAGCGGCCATCGGGCGAGAATGACGGGGAAATCTTGATGAATGCCGATCGCAAAAACGTCTCCGGCTTTCCGAGCCGGGGATGATCGCCACCCTCAAACGGCGCGGTCCAGATTTCCGTGCCGCCGCCGGCGAGCGTCTGAAACCCTGCCAGCCGTTTGCCGTCCGGAGAAATTGCGTTCGGGACCATTCTGGCCCTGATATCCGCCAGCCGTTGCGGCTCGCCCGACCGATCCGCGCGGATCGAGTAAATGCCCGGAGCTGCCGCATTCGACGAAGCGAAGATGATGTTCCGGCTGTCGGGAGTCCAGACCGGCGATTCTGTCGGGCCGGACAGGAACGTGAGACGCGACGTAGCTCCCCGCTGCAGGTCTTGTACCCAGATGTCCTGATTCCCCTGAACGTCTTCCGCGGAAAACGCCAGGCGGCTGCCGTCGGGCGAAAATCGCGGGGAGCCGTAGATCCCCGGGACGGGATAGAGTGGCAGCGTCTTGCCCGCACTGTCGAGCCAGAAGATCGACTGCGAGTCCACCTTCCCGGTCAGGCAGACGAAGGTTCCGGTTTGCGAAAAGTCGAACTCTCCACCCCGATCCATCGAGTTGCCGATATCCGCGAGAATAGCCTGCGGGGGGCCGGCCAGCGCCAGCCGGCCGAGATCGAACAGTGCGGCGAACAGCGTGTTCTGGTGGATGAAGACCACGTGCCCGCTGGGCAGATAGCGGGCGAAGAAGCCGCCGCGAAGCGTCTTCCGCTCTCCGTTCCGGAAGGACAGGACCTCGATACTGGGTTCCCGAAAGCCCCCGGCAACGTTGTAGCTGGTGAACAGAACCGCCTGGCTTCCGGGCAGAACCTGGGGCCAACTGTGCCTCAGTTCACCCTTCTCCTGGTGCAACACCGTCGCCGGCGTGGGGGCGCCGCCGGCAGACGGAATTCGCGAGAGACCGCTGGTCAGACCCAGAGTCGCGATAATATTGCCATCGTCTCCCCAGCTACCGCCCAAGTTCACAGACGCGTCGCAAAGTGTGGCGGGGACGCCGCCTTCGGCCGCGATCTTCTTGAGCTTATGATCGGCAAAGAAGGCAATCCACTGGCCATCGGGAGCGAAGAACGGGTCTTCCGCGCCCTCGGTCCCCGCAAGTGTGGTCACTTCGTTCTGATCGAGCCGGCGGACGCCCAGGCGGATCTTCCCGTCGGCGCCGCGGATTGGGAAGACCAGGCGCTGGCCGTCCGGGGACATAGCCAGTCCGCCGCGGTAAGTTTTGCTGGCCATGACGACGTCAGGCCCCAACTCGGCGCTGAGCCGGATCAGCGGCCGGGCGACCGGCGCCGGGACGCGAAACACGATCGTGGCGGCCAGCGCGATGGCGAGTCCGCCCGCCGCGGCCCAAGGCCAGAGCCGCGACTTCTGAGCGGCGATGGGCACCGCCGGCGCCTCGGGCTCCACCGATGCGTCATCGATTTCCATGATCGCGTCGGCGATATCGCGAAGGCGCTTCTTGCGGTCGCGCTGCAAGCATCGCCGCAGAAGCCGGCGGATGGACGCCGGTGTGCTCGCGGGCAGTGCCCTCCAATCCGGGTCCGTCTTCAGCACTCCGGCCAGTGTGTCCGAGACCGTCTCGCCGCCGAACAACTGCCGCCCCGAGAGCATCTCGTACAGCACCACGCCGAACGACCAGATGTCGGCGCGCTTGTCGGCCGCCGTGCCGCGCGCCTGCTCCGGGCTCATGTAGGCTGCGGTGCCAACGATCACGCCCGCGCGGGTGGCCGAAAGCGTGAGCGTGGGAGAACTGCGCGGGTCGGCGCCGGTCTCCGGGTCCAGAGCTTTGGCCAGACCGAAATCCAGCACCTTGACCTGCCCGCTTCCCGTGAGTTTCACGTTGGCGGGCTTCAGGTCGCGATGGACGATGCCCTTCTCGTGCGCGGCTTCCAGCGCCTCGGCGATCTGGCGGGACATGGCCAGCGCTTCTTCCATCTCGATCGGACCGGCGGCCATGCGGTCGGCCAACGTAGGACCGTCTACAAACTCCATGACGAGGTAGTCCGGGCCTACGTCGTAAAGGGTGCAGATGTGGGGATGATTGAGGGCTGCTACGGCCCGCGCTTCGCGCTCGAAGCGCTCGGTGAACTGGGCGGCGGAGATTTTGACGGCGACGATGCGGTCCAGGCGGGTGTCGCGGGCCTTATAGACCTCGCCCATGCCACCGGCGCCCAGAGGCTCGAGGATCTCGTATGGGCCGAGTTTCGCGCCGCGATCCAGGATCGTAACCGCATCCCCTTCCGTCCCCTCCTGTCGTGCGGCCAAGGATAGGACCGATGATGCGATTGTACTGCGGATAGTCTGGTTATGGGCGAACCAGGCGGCCGGCGAACAGAATCAGGCCGCTGCGGCTGTCGCGGATCAGGAAGACGAAGGGGTGGTCGGCGCGGAAGACCGCGGGCTTGGGGCGCTGCACCATGGCAACCATGGCCACCATGGTGCCGGTGGCGGCCGCGGCTTCGGTTCCGATCTCGTCAACCTCCACGAACGCTTTGTGGACCACGGCCGACAGGCACAGGTCCCGGCGGTCGTCGATTCCCGAGAAGTCCGCGGACGGGCTGAACGCTTCGGCCATGCCCATCTCGGAGAGCGGTTTCCGCAGGGCCAGGTCGGATTCGGCGCGGAACTTGGGGACGTAGACTTCCACCGGGCGGGTCTCCAGCGGCTGCAACCAGGCGGCGACGTTTTCGGGGGTGAGCGATCGCTCCAGGCCTTCGAGGCCGATCTGCTGCGGCGGCAGGAGGATGTCGAAGGCCAGCGGCGTGCCGCCGTAACGCATTTCCAGGATCTGGACGGCGGGCGTTTCGCGGTATCCGAAAGTGGCGGTCTGGTTCATGAGCGGGGCCTGAACCGAGCCGCCCCCATCCAGCTTGAAGGCATCGGGATGCGTGTTGGCGGGGCGGAAGGCGGATTCCCACTTGCCCAGAAAATAGATGGCGCTGGTGAGGACCATGCGGGTATCGGGGGTGAGGGAGTCCGGTCCGAACAGGTTCTGGATGCGGTTGCGGGTGTGCTCTTCCGTCCAGCCGTTGATCTGGCGGCGGGCCGCTTCGCCGGCGCCGCGGAAATCGACCGGGGTGAACGGCGCGCGGAAGATGTCTTCCATGGTCCTGCGGAATTCAGGCAACAAGGGGAGGCCGGCCTGGACCCAGAGATTGTTGGCCGTGAGCAACTGGTTGCCGCCTGCGTTCCCAGCCTTCGCCAGCTCCTCGCCGAGGGCGGCCAGGCCGGTGTTGTAGGCGGCGTCCGGATACACCTGCTGGAGCGCTTTGGCCATTCCGGCCGCGGTATCGCCGCGCGCGCCAGCCAGTGCCATGGACAACGAGCTGGCGATGTTGAAGGGCGAAAATATCAAGTTGCCTTGGCCGCGGGCGAGCTTCTGGTAGGACGCCACGGCAAAGCGATTCATGCCGGCGACCACCGCCGTTTCGCCGGAGCCCAGCGCGGCGGAGGACAGCAGGGCCAGCAGGAAGCGGGACACGTTTTTCGTGGGCATAAGATTCCCCGCTACCAGAATGCCGCCAGACGGGGGGTCCTTTCAAGGAAAACAGTACGGTGGGGAATATAGGTATCGCCGAAGAGCAGACCGGGGCGTGGGAGCCGGAGTGGAGACTGGCATCCTTGCGGCGGGTGGCGGGAAACGGTGGACCCGGCCACCCGGGTTACCCTTGAATAGAGCAATCCACATGTTTCCCTTTTCGGACTACTGTGCGAAGGTGCAGGAACACCTGGAGAATGCCTGCGGAATCCGCGTCGTGACCCGGGACATCCCGGACCCGCTGACCGGCGACCTGAACGGCGCGGAGATCCACATCGATTACGCGGTGACTCCGGAACAGCGCCTGTTCCTTCTGGCGCACCTGTTCGGGCACACGGTGCAGTGGAACGTGGATCCGCGGGCGTTCGAGCTGGGCCGTCCGCAGCGGCCCCCGGTCGGCGCGGACCTGCTGCCGGCGATCATCGAATACGAGCGGGAGGCGGCCGGCTACGCGCTGGGCATGCTGCACGAGATCGGGATCACCGGCCTGGATCAGTGGTTGAGCGATTATACGGCCTGCGATATGGCGTACCTGCTGCACTACTATCGCACCGGGGAGAAGAGAGAATTCCGCAGCTTCTGGAAGAACAAGGTGGCGTGCGTAACACCACGGCCGGTTCCGCCGTTCACGCCGGTCCGGCGAGTCTTCCGCCAGGACGGCGTAGTGATTTGACGGCTCCCGATGTGATAACCTCCTCTAGGCCGCCGTAAGGCCGGAGGGTTTATGGGTAACCAGACGTGCTTCGTGGTAATGGGTTTCGGAACCAAGATGGATTTCACCAAAGGAAAGGCGTTCGATCTCGATAAGACGTACCGTAACATCATCAAGCCGGCGGCCAAGGCGGCCGGCCTGGAATGCGTGCGGGCGGACGAAATCCCGCATTCCGGCAACATCAATGTGCCCATGTTCGCACAGTTGCTGGAGGCGAGAGTAGTGGTGGCGGACGTCTCCACTTACAACTGCAACGCGTTTTATGAGTTGGGCGTGCGCCATGCCCTGAAGCCGCACACCACGATCATCATCTCCGAGGACGGCATGACCTTTCCGTTCGACGTAGCTCAAATCGCCGTCCGCAAATACCATCACCTCGGTGAGGGGATCGACTCCGAGGAAGTCGACCGCATGAGAGATGCTCTGTCGGCAGCCATGAAGATCATCGCCGACCAGGAGGTGGACGACAGCCCGGTCTACACGTTCATCCAGGACCTCAACCCTCCCAAGGTGGGCAAGGCCGAGCCGGCGGCCGTGGGGGGTGGGGCAATCTCGTTCGCCGCCCCGGCGGTTGCGGGGAGTGGCGCTGTCTCGTTCGCCGCTCCGGACCCGCCCGAGGATGTGCCCGCGCCAGCGCCGGCGAACAATCCGACCGTGAGCGTTCTGATGCAGCAGGCGGAAGCCGCCATGGACAAGGACAATTTCATCGTGGCCAAAGCGCTGTTCGGCCAGGTGCACGAGATGATGCCGAACGAAGCCCACGTGGTGCACCGGCTGGCGCTGGCGACATACAAGTCCAAGATCCCCACCGAGACGGAGGCGCTCGTAGAGGCGAACAAGCTGCTGGAAGGGCTCAAGCCCGAGGAATCCACCGACACCGAGACGCTCGGCCTGATGCAGGCGGTGCACAAGCGGATGTGGAACATCACCAAGGACCGGGCCGATCTGGACAAGGCGATCTGGGCCAGCGAGAAGGGCTTCTATCTCAAGAACGACTACTACAACGGCATCAACCTGGCATTCCTGTGCAATGTTCGGGCCTCGGTTTCCGAAGGCGCGGAAGCCATTGCGGATTCCGTGATTGCGCAGCGCACGCGCCGGCGCGTAATCGACATCTGCCAGGGATCGCTGGGCGAGGACGCTGCCAAGCGGCTGGGCCCCGACGGGACGTACTGGGTGTTGGCCACGCTGGCCGAAGCGTGGGTCGGGTTGGGGGAGGAGGCCAAAGGTGCGGAATACATGCAACAGGCCCTGGCGTTGAAGCGGCCCCAGTGGATGGTGGACAGCGCCCAGGACCAGTTGAAGAAGCTGCGCAATCTGCTGGCGGATTCGCGCCTGAAAGAGAAGGGCTGACGCGCGCGGCCCGGAACGGGAAGCCACAAGCGCCAGGCAACCCGGAAGGAGCCCGAGGTGCTGGTCGCGGTGACCTGGCCCACGCCGGAATTCGTGGCGGGTCGCGGACTCCAGGCGGTTCAGGCTTTCCGGCGTTTGAAGCGGAGGGTCATCTCCAGGTCTTGTTTCGCGGCTTCGTAGTTCCCGCCGGTTCGCTTGGCAAGCGCCACGGCACGGCGTTGAAAGAACCCGGCGGCGTCGAGCTCGCGCTCGAAAAAGAGGATGCTGCCGAGCCCGTTGACCGCGCTCGGGTCGGAGGGGTTGACGCACAGGGTTTCAAAGAAGTAGCGCTCGCCGCGGCCCAGCAGCGCGTCCTCAGGGGCGCGGCCGGCCTGGATGGCATCCCAGTGCTTGAACATGTAGTCGTTCTTGCACTGGTAGCCGGACAGGTTGAGGACCTCGGGGTGCAGCGGCGCAATCTTTCTCACGCTCTTCAAGGCGCTGCCGACGGAAGTGTTGGCCTTGGCAGCCGCCGCGAAGTCCTTGGTGATGGCTTCCAGCACTCCGGATTGCAGGAGGGCCACGCTGTCGATCATGGAGCGCACCACCGGAGTCTCGCCGGCCAGCAGGGCAGCGGCTTGGTTGGCGGCGCCGGGTGCCGCCCGCACGGAGCGGCATAACTTCTCTGCAAGCTGGGTCTTATCGCGCCGGCGATCGAGATACGCGGCGTTGCCCAGGAACTGTGGCAAAGGCGTGGCATCCAGTACGCACGGAATGATGAACCGGCGGAGGTGAAAGGCGGTGAACATCTCGGCCATGACCCAGCGCGACTGGAACGCCGCTTCGGACCACAGGAGCACCAGGACGCGGCTGTCGCGGATGGCCGACTGGAGTTCCTTGCGGAGCAGGCCGCCGAAGGCGAGGCTGGACTGGTCGATCCAGGCCGTGAGCCCGCCGGCCTCCAGGGATTTGACGAGCCGCGCGGCGAATTTCGAGTCTTTGGAAGCGTGGCTGAAGAATGCGTCGAAGCGGGAATTCATGGCGGCAGCCCTTTAGAGACTATACCCGCTCCTCGCCGGCCGCGCGACGGTATAGTTTAATGAACCGGAATGGAGATACGAATCCTCACCGCCAATGACGCGAGCGAATTCCGGCAATTGCGGCTGGAAGCCCTGGAGCGGGACGCCGAAGCGTTCGGCTCATCGGCGGAAGAACACCGGGCGCTCGGCAGGGATGAAATCAAAGCGCGCCTGGCTCCCGACTTGGCGGATCATTTCGTGATGGGCGCCTTCGCGGACGGGCAACTGGCCGGCACGGCAGGTTTCTTCCGCGAACGGGCGATCAAGGAACGGCACAAGGGACGCATTTGGGGCGTCTATGTGACGCGCGGGATGCGGGGCGGGGGAACCGGCCGGCGCCTCTTGCAGGCACTGCTGGAGCGCGCCGCCGCGATCGAAGGTCTCGAGCAGATCGTGCTCACGGTGAGCACGACTCAAGCCGCCGCGATGAGCTTGTACCGCTCGCTGGGATTCGAATCGTTCGGCTGCGAGCGGAGGTCGCTGAAGATCGGCGACCGGTACTTCGACGAGGAGTACATGGTCCTGCGGCTCGGTAGGGACGAGGTGTGAATGGCCGCACCCTATCGGATCAGCGTGATCTCGCGGAACCACAGCGTGTCCGCGCCGCCGTGGTGCTGGATGGCGATGTAGCCGGAGTCGGGCCGCGGGCCGCGATCCGGCTCGTACTGGCCAACCTTGGGCGGAACCGGCGCCGCGCCGTCGTAGTCGGTTACCAGTTCGCCGTTCAGCTTCACCATGGTGCGGGGCCCTTTCAAGGTGATCTCCAGCGTGTTCCACTCGCCCGCCGGCTTGTAGGGGCGCGCTTTGGCCTGGGTCATGGAGTACAGCACGCCGGTGCAATGGTAATCGTTGCCGGTGTCCTGGATCTGCACCTCGATGCCCTTGTTGATGGCATCGTCCTCGCTCTTCGGCTCATAGGGAATGCGGATGAAGACCCCCGAGTTGGCGCTTGGCGCCCCCACCTTGTAGACCACGCGCAGGGTCGCGTTGCCGATCTTCTCGCGCGTGTACCAGAGGTCGTCTTCCGGGGCGGCGGGGATGCTTACGAGCAGGCCGTCCCGCACGACGAATCCCGGCTGCTGATCGGTCGGCGCGCCCTCGTGCCGCGGAATCCGCGCCCACCCCGTCAGATCCTTGCCATTAAAAAGCTGCTTCTCCGCCGCCCCCAGCGGCGCTCCCAGCAATAGCAAAAGCGTGAGCCACCTGGTCATGTTTTTTCTCCTCGCGAATCCTATAGCGACCAGCCTTGACGGAAGTTCGGCGTGAGCAGCCGGCTGGCATCGGCGTCGTTGCTGAACCGCATGCCCGCGGCGTCCCACTCCAGGTACTTGCCGGTCCTCTGGGCGATCACGCCGAGCAGCGCAATCTCGGTGATCGGCGCGGCGAACTCGAAGTTGCAGTTGGCGGGCGGGCCGCCCTTGCAGGCATCCACCCACTCCATGTAATGACCCTTGGTCCGCGGCAGGGTCTTGGGCGGCGGCTTCAGCGACTTCTCCTGCTCCGCGCTGAGGAACCGGATGCCGCCGGAAAAGTCGGAGTGCAGCGTCCCTTTCTGACCGGCGAACAGGATGCCGTCGGCGCCCAGGCTGCGGTCGGCAGCCATCTCCAGCGGACGCGGCGGCCGCAATCCGCCCTCGTACCAGTGCATACGGACCGGGGGCTGGTTGCCGCGCGCCGGGAAGTCCCAGGTGATGATCGAGGAGTGCGGAAAGGTCTCGGGGTAGACGCCCTTGCGCGAGCGCGCCCACTCGGGGTCGGCCTGCTCGCCGGGCTTCAGCGCCTCTCGCGACACCGTCGTGCCGGCGTGCACGCTGCGCGGCGCGCCCAGGCCGAGCGCCTTGACGATGATGTGGAACGTGTGGCACGCCATGTCGCCCAGGCCGCCGGTGCCGAAATCGTACCAGCCCCGGAAGTTGAACGGGTGATAAAGGGTGTGGAAGGGGCGCTCGGGCGCGGGCCCCAGCCAGATGTCCCAGTCCAGCGTGGGCGGCGGAGAAAGGCTTTCGGCCGGGCGCGCCAGCCCTTGCGGCCACACCGGCCGGTCGGTCCATACGTGGACTTCCCGCACCTTGCCGATGACGCCGGACTTCACCCACTCCTCGGTGGTCACGGCCGGGTCGGTGGAGCAGGACTGCACGCTCATCTGGGTGGCCACGCGCGCCTCGCGCGGCGGCCGAGATCTTTCTGGCCTCATATACCGTCCGGCACATGGGCTTGGCGACGTAGACGCCTTTCTTCAGTGCGATGGCCGCGGCGGCGATCACGGCGTGGCTGTGGTCGGGCGTGCCGATGATGACGGCGTCGATGCCCTTTTCCTTTTCGAGCATCAAGCGGTAATCGCGATAGGTCTTGGCCGCGGGATAGGTCTTGAAAACCGGCGCGGCGAAAGTGTCGTCCACATCGGCGATGGCCACGATGTTCTCGCTCTTGCACCCCTGGACGTAGTTCTGTCCCATGCCGCCGACGCCCACGGCGGCGATGTTCAGCTTGTCGCTGGGGGCGGCGTATCCGGCCCCCAGCACGTGCCGGGGAACGATGGTGAAGGCGGCCGCGGTTGCGGGCAGGAACCTGCGGCGCGTGAGGGCGCTTTTCTCGTCGAGCATGAGGACTCCTTTCCATAACGATAACGTAATGCAATGGGCCGCGATCGGCGCCGTTCCAGCTCACCCATCGTGTCGAAGAGACTCGGCGATGAGGCGTAAGCGATCAGCAGTTCTTGTAGGTGCTGGTGCGGACCGCGTTTGCGCTCGCTCGCGCACGGACCGGCCGGACAGTCTCACGGTTGGCATGTCGCGTGCGGCGCGACATGCGGGCAGGTGGCGGCGGTGCCCCTCGAGTCGCCATCCTCGGCGAGCCAGTCGCTGCTGGAACGGCGCAGGATTTGTATCGAGGCGCACCGTTTTACGAACTTCAGTAAAAGGAGAAATCGAATGCCTCGAAGACGAGCACCCGGCTGGATGGCAGCGGCACTGATCTGCTTTGCGGCGGCGGCTCATGCTCAGTACGTTCAACAGGGCGCCAAGCTGGTGGCGGGCGGCGCGGTGGGTGCGCCCGCTGAAGGTTCGTCCGTGGCGGTGTCCGCGGATGGAAGCACCGCCATTGTGGGCGGGCCCGCCGATAACGACGGCGCGGGCGCCGCGTGGGTGTTCACCGAAACAAACGGTACCTGGATCCAGCAGGGCGGCAAGCTTGTGGGCACTGGCTTTATCGGGGTCGCGGGGCAGGGGCGCTCGGTGGCGTTGTCGGCGGATGGGAATACCGCCGTCGTCGGCGGGCTCAATGACAACACGGGCACCGGCGCGATATGGGTTTTCACGCGCGTGAACGGGATCTGGGTCCAGCAGGGCCCCAAACTCTGGGGCACCGTACTGTCAGGCATCTCACATCAAGGCATTTCTGTGGCCCTGTCCGCGGACGGGAACACGGTGCTGGTGGGCGGCGACCTGGACACCAACGAGACGGGCGCCGCGTGGGTGTTCAACCGCACCAACGGGGTGTGGGGCGAGCCGGGCGACAAACTGGTCGGTCCCGCCGCCGTGGGCACCTCGCACCAAGGCACCGCGGTGGCGCTTTCCGCCGACGGCAATACCGCCATCCTGGGCGGTCCGGGCGATAACTCGGGCGTGGGCGCCATGTGGGTATTCACGCGCTCGGCCCCGGGGGCAGCCTGGCTGCAGCAAGGCAGCAAGTTGTCCGGCAGCGGGGCGACCGTCGGCTCGGGCCTGGGAACTTCGGTGGCGCTGTCGTCGGATGGGAACACCGCGGTGGTGGGCGGTGCCGGCGACAACAACAATGCGGGAGCGGTGTGGGTATTTACGCGCGCCGCCGGCCAGTGGAGCCAGCAGGGCGGCAAACTGGCGGGCAGCGACGTCGTGGCTATGCGGCTCCTGGGCCAGGCTGTCGCAGTCTCCGGAGATGGCAACACGGCACTCGCTGGCGGGCCGGGTGGCTTGATCACCTTATTCGGCAGGAGCCCCTCGGTAGGCGCCACGTGGGTTTTCACGCGCAGCAACGGACTCTGGAACCAGCAGGGTGCGCCCCTGGTGGGATCCGGGACGGCCACCAACGATGCGCTGGAGGGCACCGCCCTGGCGGTCACGGCGGATGGCACCACCGCGTTAGTCGGCGGGCCCGCCGACAACGCCAGCGCCGGCGCTGTCTGGGTTTTTGCCCGCCCGGTTACGCCCATCCCACCGGTGATCGCTACCCAACCGGCGAGCCAGACGATTTCGAGCGGGCAGACCGCGACGCTGAACGTTGTCGCGAGCGGGCCGTCACTCGTCTATCAGTGGTACCAAGGAACGACGGGCAACACCTCCACGCCCGCGGGGACGAATTCCAACAGCTTCACGACGCCTGCGTTGACCGCGACGGCGAGCTACTGGGTGCGCGTGACCAATCCTTTTGGCACTGCCGACAGCAACACCGCGGTCGTGACCGTGAGCCCACCCGCGAACGCGCCGGCGATTTCGCAGGTGTCGAACGCGGCCAGCCAGAGTCCCACGATTGCGCCCAACACTTGGGTGCAGATCCAGGGAACGAACCTCGCGCCGGCGGGGGATACGCGCATCTGGCAGGGCGCCGACTTCGTTGGTAACCAGTTGCCCAAGCAACTCGACGGCGTCAGCGCGACGGTCAACGGAAAGGGCGCTTATGTGTACTACATCAGCCCCACGCAGGTGAACATCCTGACGCCGCCCGATGCCATGCAAGGCCAGGTACTGGTGCAATTGACCAACGGTGCAAACACCAGCGCCGCGTTTGCCGTGATTGCGCAGGTGGAGTCGCCATCTTTCTTTGTGATCGGCGGCGGGCCGTACGTTGCCGCGGAGCACGCCAACGGGAGCTATCTGGGGCCGGCCAGTTTGTATCCAGGTGTGACCACGCCTGCCCAGCCGGGCGAGACCGTGGTGCTTTACGGGAACGGCTTCGGAGTTACGTCAACGCCCGTGGTCAGCGGGTCGACCGTGCAGTCGGGGAGCCTTCCAACCATGCCTGCGATCCGGATCGGCGGCATCCCGGCGGTAGTGCAGTTCGCCGGCCTGGTTGCGCCCGGCGAGTTTCAGATCAACGTAGTGGTGCCACTGGCCGTGCCGGACGGGGACAATACCCTCACGGCGACATACGACGGAGGCAACACGCAGGCGGGTGTTCTTCTGACGGTGCAACATTAGCCCGCGGTATCGTGCTCACTCCGGCACGCCGTAACGTCGCAACAGTTCCACCGAGCGAGGTTCTCCGTTGCGCTCCGCCAGGCGCGCGTGACGCCACGCCGCGGCGCATTCTTCCCGGACGGCGTAGATCTCCGCCAGCGCGGCATGCGCCGCCGCGAAGGCCTCGTCCAGCCGCACGGCTTCGAGCAGGAGGCCCAGGGCCTCGTCCTGCCGGCCCGCAATGCGATAGAGTTGCGCCAGGTGATAATACGGCCGCGGATTGGAGGGCTCGCGCGCGATCCAGGCGTGCTGCTCCTCCATGTGAAGGCGCGTCTCGCGATCCAGCGCGAAATCAATTACCTCTTTGCGCCAGAAGCTCATTTTCCGGAGTTCACCGATGCGCGGCTTCCTGGCCGGCGGCGTAGCGATACAGTTCCAGTCCGAGGGCCCAGCGCGGCTGGAAACCCTTCCAGGTTTGATCGCGGCCGGGCGATTTTACCGGCAGGTCCAGATATTCGCGGCGGCCCTCGTCGCCTTTGAGATAAAGATCCAGGAACGCGGTGATGAAGTGCTGGTTGATGGCCGATATCCGGTCCTTGCGCCAGACCGGCTCGTCGAAGAAAGCTCGAGCGGTGAACTTCCCGAGAGCTTCGGGCGGGGGCGGGTTGCCGCCCACGTTGTGCCGGGCGTTTTCGAAAACCAGCAGGTAGCGCTCGGAGTTCACGGCGCCTTCAAACGCTTTGCGGACGCCCTCCTCGTAGCCGGAGACATCGTCCTGATCGCCATCGATAAACAGCGAAGGGATGCGGATTCCGGCGAGGCCCTGGCTGTCCCAGTTGTTGTTGGGCGGCTGAGCGCCCCACGGAGCGATCGCCACCAGCGCTTTGATATGGTCGCGGCGCCGTCCTGCGAATTGCGGGTTGCCGGAGAGCCACGGTTCGAAATAACCGCCGGGTATGGCCCGGGCGGATGCGCCCTGTCGGCTGTAGCCCGCGCCGGCGGTGGCGAGTGCGCCATAGCCTCCCATGGAGTAGCCCACGATGGCCACGCGGGCGGGGTCGACGAGGCCGTGCAGGAAATCGCGGGCGTCGCGGGAGCGGGCCGAAAGGGTGTCGATGGTGAAGACCTGGTCGGCGGCGCGGTTGAGCAGGGTGCTGACGAATGCGCGCTGCTGGCCGAAAACGGAATCGGTGTGATCGATCGCGGCCACCACGTAGCCCTTGGACGCCAGGTTCTCCGTGAGCCACGTGAGAAACGTGCGGGCGCCCGGGTATCCGTGCGACACCACTACCAGCGGAAAGAGCGGACCGGTGGCCGGAGGCGCGTCGCGCAGGGCCTTCCCAGGCACCAGGAACGTCTTGGGAACGTCGGGCGCCGGTGTCCCGGGCATGGTGCTCTCGTAAAGCACGCGCTCTTCCTGGCCGGGCGGAATGGTGGCGGGGTACCAGATTTCAATGGTCAGCGGGCGGTCGTACAAGGGAGCCTTGCCGGAGTCTTTATCGAAGCGCAGAATATCGGGCTGGCCTGGATTGACGATTTCGAGCGTGCGGACTCCCACGGCCCAACGCCCGCGCGGAGCTAGCTCGGGCGCATCGACGGGCGGGACGCTGTAGGCGGCGGGCACGCCTTGCCAGGCGGCCAGACCGGAGCACAGCAGCACGGGCGCGGCCACGAGGAGTCGCGGAAATCGCATCTCCTCATGTTGCCACGATTCGCGCTACACTCGTGGCTCTCGGCCGGGCAACAGGGCCGGGCAGTCTGGTTTTCGGGAGATTCGACTATGAAAATGTTCGTCCTTTTGGCCGCGGCTGTGGCCGTTGCGGCTCAGCAGCCGGTCCAGCAAACGCCCAAGCAGCCGCCCGCGCGGCCCGCTCCCATCCCGGAGTCGGCCGGCGACGATGTCCGCGGGTACAACGATACTCCCCAGTTACCGGGGCAGAAGTGGAAGGTGCACGACATGGAGCGGCCGCGCGCGACGAAGGTCACGCCCGGGCTGCCGTTGCTGAACGAGGCGCCGCCCTCGGACGCGATCGTTCTGTTTGACGGCAAGGATCTCTCCGAGTGGGTGCAGATGGCCCGCGGAGGGCAGCCGCAGGAGCCCAAGTGGAAGGTCGAGAACGGCTACCTGGAGATCGTCCCGCGCACCGGCCGGCTGGTCACGAAAGAGAAATTCGGCGACTGCCAACTGCACGTCGAGTGGATGATCCCGACGGAGTCGACGGGCTCGGGCCAGGGCCGCGGGAACAGCGGCATTGAACTAATGATGCGCTACGAAGTGCAGGTGCTCGAATCGCATGACAACCTGACGTATGCCGATGGAGCGGCGGGAGCGTTGTATGGCGCATGGCCGCCGCTGGTCAATCCGGCCCGCCCCCAGGGCGAGTGGAATGTGTACGACATCATATTCGAGGCGCCCCGGTTCGAAAGCGGCAAGCTGGCGCGGCCCGCCTATTTCACCGTGCTGTTCAACGGCGTGCTGGTGCACAATCACCAGGAGCAGTTGGGACAAACGATCTGGCGGCAGGTGGCCAAGTACACCCCCCACGCGCCGGAGGAGCCATTGAGCTTGCAGGACCACTCTCAGCCGGTGCGCTTCCGGAACATCTGGATCCGCAGGCTCGCGGGCTACGACCGGCAGGCACGCTGAAGTTTCCCCAGGCGATACTGTAGACATGGACGAGGTGGTGCGCAGAGGGCTCCGGCTCTTCAACGAGGGCGAGTTCTTCGCGTGCCATGAAGTGCTGGAAGAGGCCTGGACGGTGGAGCGCGGGCCGCGGCGGCTATTCCTGCAGGCCATCATCCACGTCGCCGTCGGCCTCTATCACTCCCAACGCTGTAATCCGGAGGGCGCGTGCGGCCAGCTCGGCAAGGCACTGCGCAAGCTCGCCCCTTACCTGCCTTCCTACGAGTGCATCGACACGGCCCGCCTGTATGCGGACACCCTCGCCATCGCCAGGTGTATCGGCGAAGGTTCGCAGGTGTCGGAGTATCCGCGGATCCGTTTTTAGCCGGCGCGGCTGTCAGGTTTTCAGGAACAGGAGAAAGCGCCCAATCGCCACGGGCGGGCCAATCGGGCTGTACATCGCAATCTTCTTTTGATTCTCCACGCAGTCCAGGCACAGCACGGCGCAAGGGCGCGGCGCCTTCGGATCAGCGTAGCGCGCCGAGGGGTTTTCGACCCCCGTGTGCACGAAACGAACGCCTGGCGCCCGCTCCAGCAGCAGGGCTTGAAAGGGGTATTCGAGCTGATTCTCGGAGCTGTCGATTCCCACCACCCGGCAACCCGAGCGGGCCGTCAGATCCACCGACCGCCAGTAGGAGGACTGATTGTTCATGCCGCCGATATCCGCGAAGTATTGCGACTCGCGCGACGTGGCGAAGAGGTTGTTGGGGCCTTTGAGCGGGCGGAGCCAGTTTTCGGTCGCCGGCAGCCGGGCAAGGCTGAACAGAAGCAGGCCAATCGTGATCGCGGCCGCCCGCGGCCTGATCCTCCCCAGGAAGGCGCCGGCGATGGGTGCCGCCACCACCAGCGGCCCCAGGAAGTAGCGGGCGTCCCACGGGTACCACCGCACATAGAAACAAAACAGCAGGAAGCCGAAGACAATGGAGGCCGCATAGATCAGCCAGCGCCGGTCATGACGCCGCAGGGCGAGCCACCCCGCGAACAGGACGGCGGCCGTCAGCAGGAGCAGGTGCCACCGATTATTGGCGTTGGCCTCGTGCCGCGTGTTGACCGGCGGCCGATAGCGGCTCATGCGTAGCGCGTTGACCGGGTCCTGCGGGTCGATACCGAGGCGCCGGTGCACATCCATCACCAGGCGATACACGCCCTGGTTCCACCGCTCGCTGCTGGAGCCGAGCTGGTCGGAAAGATTCAATAGCAGGTTCGATACGGTCGGCTTCCAGCCCAACGGTTCGTTGCGGAACCGGTAGAGTCCATTGCCGAACGGAGAATCGAACCCCAAGGGCGATCCGCTCACTTCGAAGTTGCGAACGTACAGCGGCGCATTCACCAGCAGGATTCCGCAAACGGCCCAGGCAGGCACGAAGCGCCAACGCCGCCATCGGCCCGCGGCCCTGTCGCACAAAAACATGCCCGCCACCAGGGGCGGCGCGAAAAGATACGCCGTCCCCTTGGTAAACACCGCCAGCCCCAGCGATAAGCCCAGAAACAGCGCGTCGCGGCGCACCGCGAAATAGAGGATGCACACCAGCCAGAAAGCCGCCAGGCATTCGTTCTTGGCGCTGGATGCCTGCAGAATCGCGGTGGGCAGCGTGGCGCAAAACAGCGCCGCGAACGCCTGGCTCCGCGAATTCGCTTCCAGCGCGGCCGCGATCGCCGTGACCCCCAGGATGCACGCGGCGAAGCTTGCCCAACTCACCAGGTTGACGAAATGGTCCCCGCCCGACAGCACGTACGTGTGGAACATGAAGTACTCGGCAAGAGGCGGGAAATCGATTTGGTTCAGATAGGGAGTGGGGAAGGGGCCGACGCTCCCCGATTGCGCCCAATAGACGATCCGCGGCAGGTGATAGCCGAGGACATCGTGGCTGTTGGGAGAGCTTAACCAGGCTGTGACGGCCACCAGTCCGGCGATCCAAACGATGCCTGCTGCGATCGATGCCTCCAGTGGCTTGATGGCAAATCCGTGGAGGCGTGGAGGGTGGAGATAAAGGAAAAACAGAACTCCCGTGCCGATAGCCAGCCATGCAGCCGCCAACGGAACGGGACGGAGCAGATGGAACGCGCCGAGCAGTTCGGTAAGCAAGGCCGTAATGGCGCCTGCGAGCACGCACCCGCGCAGCAGAAAATCCCGCAAGGCGCATTATACGCAATCGACGGCCGCGAAACCAGGCTTAACGCGCCTGCCGGACCATTTCCACGAACACCGCCCTGGCCTCCTCCTGGTTCCTGACCTCTCGCGGAAAGGCCACCCGGCGCCCGCGGACCTGTTCGCCGGACGTAAGCCGGAGATGGAATCCCAGGCGGTCGACGGCGGTCATGGAAGCCTCGCCCGCGTCTTCGCCCGCGAACCGGCGCGCGATCAGAAGCAGGGCGTCGCGGTGATCGGCGTTCATGTGGCGGATGATTCCGGGCGCGGATTCCGCCAGGGGATCGGGCGCGGCGTTGGCGTATTCTTCGGCTGCCACCCATCCCATCACGCCGAAGCCGCCGATGAAGTAAACGCCCGCGACCTCCAGCCGGTAATACGCGAAGTCGGTGTAGCTCTGCCAATACCTGGCATTCTCATAGCGCGAGAGATACAGATCGCACACTTCCGCCGCAAGTGCTTCCGTGGCAGTGCCCAGCAGCGTCAGGCGGGCGGCGCCCAGCGGATCGCCGGAGATGTCCGGCTGGGCGATGAGCAGGCTGGCGCGTGCGTCCCCTTGCAGGTTTTGGGTGTGCATGGCCATGCTGCTGATGAAGAAGACGGGGCGGCCGCGATCGTCGGCCGCGTAGGGCATCACCGAGCCGAATGGGAATCCTGGAAACTTTCGCGAATGCGTCGACAGGCTGCCGATCCGGCCCAGCGAAGCGAGTGTGCGCGCGCGCTCGGCGAGCGACGGCTCGGGAACGTCCGAAGCGGGTCCAGGGCCGGAGCCGGCGTGTTGGGTGGACACGATTCCATGGTAGCGAAGGTAGGCGCGCGCCGCGGCCCATAATATATGATAGTGGCCCTTCTCGAGCACCGCGAAGCAGGACTGTACTGCCCGGCGGGCGATTTCTACATCGATCCCTCGGGACCGGTGGACCGGGCGGTCGTCACCCACGCGCACGCCGATCACGTGTGCGCGGGTTGCCGCGGCTACCTGACTTCGCGCGCGGGCTTGCCGCTTCTGCGCGCGCGGCTGGAACCGGAGGCGCCGGTCCAGGCCGCGGGCTACGGCGAGAAGCTGACGATGGGCGGCGTTACGGTTTCGCTGCACCCGGCGGGACACATCCTCGGCTCCGCGCAGGTGCGGCTGGAACACGGTGGTGAAGTCTGGGTGGTCTCCGGCGACTACAAGCTCGCGCCCGACCCGACGTGCCCGCCCTTCGAGCCGCTCGCTTGCCACACCTTCGTGACCGAATCCACGTTCGCCCTCCCGATCTTCCGCTGGCCGGCGCCGGAAGCGGCGATCGATGCGATCCACCGATGGTGGCGCGCCAACCAGGAGGCCGGCAAAACCAGCCTGCTGTTCGTCCATCCGTTGGGGAAGGCGCAACGCGTGCTGGCATCGCTGAATGCTTCCGTGGGACCGATTCACGCGCACGATGCCATCGAGGAGATGAACAAACTCTACCGGGGGCAGGGAATCGCGCTGCCCGCCACCAGCCCTGCGGAGGACCGTACCAGGAACGGCGCACTCGTTCTGGCGCCGCCCGCGAGCCTCGGCTCGGCGTGGGTCCGCCGCTTCGGCGGCGCGTCCACGGCGATGGCTTCCGGGTGGATGCGCATTCGCGGGACGCGGCGGCGCCGGTCGCTCGATCGCGGCTTCGTCCTCTCGGACCACGCCGATTGGCAGGCGCTGCTGACCGCGATCGACGAAACGCGCGCCGGGACGGTTTGGGTGACGCACGGCTATCGCGCGCCCCTGGTCCGCTGGCTCCACGAGCATGGCCGTCAGGCCCTTGCCGTGGGGGAATCGTGAGGGCCTTCGCCGAGCTGTACGCCGCCTTGGACGAGACCACCAAAACCAGCGGGAAGGTGGCGGCGCTCAAGCGCTACCTGTCCGTTGCACCGCCCGAGGATGCGGCGTGGGCGGTGAGTTTTCTGATCGGCCGGCGTCCCAAGCGGCTGCTCGAATCGCGCAAGCTGGCCGAGTGGGCCATCCAAGAGGCGGGCGTTCCCGACTGGCTGTTCGGCGAGTCGTACCAGGCGGTGGGCGATTTCGCCGAGACCATCGCGCTGCTGCTTCCGGCGGCGGCGGCCTCCACCGATCTGCCGCTGCACTACTGGGTGGAGGAGCGCCTGCTGCCTATGCGCGACGCCGATGACGCGACGCGGCGCGCGTGGCTCGCCGAGGCGTGGCGCGCCATGGACGAAGGCCAGAGGTTCGCGTGGAACAAGCTGATCACCGGCGAATTCCGCGTGGGCGTATCGCAGAGCCTGGTAGTGCGGGCGCTGGCCGAGACCGCGGGACTCTCCACCGAAGTGATGGCGCATCGCCTGATGGGAGACTGGCAGCCCGGGGCGGCTTTCTGGAAGCAACTCCTCGCGCCCGAGACGCGCGATGCCGATGTCAGCCGGCCGTATCCGTTTTGTCTCGCCTACCCGCTCGAGGGCACGGTGGAAGAACTGGGCGCTATCGCCGAGTGGCAGGTGGAGTGGAAGTGGGACGGCATCCGCGCGCAGCTCATCCGGCGCCAGTTTCGCACGTTTCTCTGGTCGCGCGGCGAAGAGCTGATCACCGATCGCTTTCCCGAGCTGGAAGCCCTGGGAGCCCTCCTGCCGGAGGGGACCGTGATCGATGGCGAAGTGCTGCCCTGGAAGGACGGCGCCCCGCTCCCGTTTGCGCAGATGCAGAGGCGCATCGGCCGCAAGCAACTGGGCCCTCGCATTCTCTCCGAAGTGCCCGTGGTGCTGGTGGCGTACGACCTGCTCGAGCGCCACGGCGAAGACGTCCGCGAGCGCCCGCTCGAATGGCGGTGCGCGGAACTGGAAGCCCTCGCGCCCCAGGGCAGCGCACTGGTGCTCTCGCCGGTGGTGACGGCGGAATCCTGGGACGCGCTCAAGCAGCTCCGCCAGGAATCGCGCGAGCGCAAAGTGGAGGGCTTCATGCTGAAACGGCACGGCTCGCCGTACCGCGTGGGCCGCCGCCGCGGCGACTGGTGGAAGTGGAAGATCGATCCTTACTCCGTGGACGCAGTCTTGATCTACGCGCAGCCGGGCAGCGGCCGCCGCGCCAGCCTGTTCACGGATTACACCTTCGGCATCTGGGACTCGGACAAACTGGTGCCCTTCGCCAAGGCCTACTCCGGGCTGAGCGACGAGGAGATCCGCGAGGTGGATGCGTTTGTCCGCCGCAACACCATCGAGAAATTTGGGCCGGTTCACGCGGTGAAGCCGGAGCTGGTGTTCGAGCTGGCCTTCGAGGGGATCCAGCGGTCCGCGCGCCACCGTTCGGGGATCGCGGTGCGGTTTCCGCGCATGGCCCGGTGGCGGCATGATAAAAAGGCGGAAGAGGCCGATTCCATTGAGACCATTCAGGCGTTGTTGGGGAAGTAAGGCCGCGGCAGGCGCGAAAGCCTGCGCCACATTGTTGATTGTGGCTTCCTGGGGCTTCGCCGCCGTTCCCGAGCATCCATTGGCGACGCTGCGCAAGCAGCACCCGCGGCTGATCGCCACCGATGACGATTTCAAGCGGCTGCAATCGCTCGTGCTTTCCGACGCCTTCGCGCACAGCCTGTGGAATAAGTTCAAGGGACAGGCCGACGCCATGCTGACGGCGCCTCCCGTGGTGCATCGCCTGATCGGCCCGCGCCTGCTCGATCAGAGCCGCCTGTGCCTCGACCGCGTGTACACGCTGGCCCTGGCGTATCGCCTCAGCGGCGAGACCAAATACCGCGAGCGCGCCCTTCAGGAACTGCGCGCCGCCGCGGCGTTCCCCGATTGGAACCCGTCGCACTTCCTGGATGTCGCCGAGATGACCCACGCGTTCGCCATCGGCTACGACTGGCTCTACCACGACCTGAGCGACGGCGACCGCGCGCTGCTGCGCCGCGCCATCGTCGAGAAGGGCCTCGACCAGGCCATTCCCATCTACAAGGAGCACCGCTGGTGGACCACCCTGACCCACAACTGGAACCAGGTGTGCAACGGTGGCATGGCGCTCGGCGCCCTGGCCATTGCCGACGAAGATGCGGAGCGCGCCGGTTACATCGTGGGCCAATCGGTGGAGTCGATCCGGCTCGCCATGGCTTCTTACGCGCCGGAGGGCGGGTGGGCCGAGGGCCCCGGATACTGGCAATACGCCACCTCGTACAACGTGTATTACCTGGCCGCCCTGGAGACGGCGCTGGGCACGGACTTCGGCCTTTCGGCCATGCCGGGGTTTGCGCACGCGGGCGATTTCCGCATCTACTTTCAGGGGCCGGTCGGCACGTTCAACTACGCCGACGCGAGTTCTGGTTTTGGCAACGCACCCGAAATGTTCTGGCTGGCGCGCAAGTTCAAGCAGCCCGTGTACGCCTGGGACGAGCTGCGCCATCTGCGGGCCGGAGGCGCTCCTCACGCGCTGGACCTGCTCTGGTACCAGGCGGCCAACTCTAGCCCCAAGCAGGCCAACTGGCCGCTGGCGCGCAGGTTCGCCGGCGTCGACGTGGCTTTTCTGCGCACCGATTGGGAAAGCCCTTCGGCCCTGTGGGTGGCGATCAAAGGCGGCGACAACAAGGCCAACCATAGCCATCTCGACCTGGGCAGTTTCGTCCTCGACACGGGCGGCGCGCGCATGGCCATGGATCTCGGCGCCGACGACTACAACCTGCCGGATTATTTCGGAGCCAAACGCTTCTCCTATTACCGGCTGCGTACCGAATCGCACAATACCGTGCTGATCGACGGGGAAAACCAGGATCCCAAAGCCGTCGCGCCTATGACCCTGAAGGACGGCGTGTTCACCATCGATCTATCGGGGGCTTACCCGGGCAAGGTGAGCCGCTTCGTGCGTTCGGTGAGCATGGGTGGAGAAAATCACACGGTCACCCTGCGGGACGAAATCGAGGCGCCGCAGCCCGTGGAGGCGCTGTGGGGCATGGTCACCGACGCCATGATCACCTATGGCCGCAATTCCGCCAGCCTGCAAAAGGGCGCCGCCGCCATGGAGATCCGGATTGTATCCCCCGAGGATGCGGTTTTCGACGTGGTTTCCACCAATACAGCGCTGCCGCAGAATCCGAATTTAGGGACCAAGAAGCTGGTCGTTCGTCTATCCGGGAAAGTGACCAAAACGCGGATCGAGGTAACGATGCGGTAGCGGTGTGCCCGGCGTTGGTGGCGTCGCGGGCAGTCGCACTCCCCGCCGCGTGAATCGAGGATACAGGAATGGCGAAGGTTCTGATTGCCGGAGGAGGGCTCGCCGGATTGGCCGCGGCGGCGGCGTTGGGCGGCGCCGGTTTCGACGTGGAGCTGTTCGAAGCGCGGCCCTTTCTGGGGGGACGCGCCACTTCGTACCCGGTTCCCTGCGCCGACGGGGAAGAGCCCGAGATCATCGACAACTGCCAGCACATCCTGCTGCGCTGCTGCGTCAACCTGCTGGATTTTTACCAGCGCCTGGGCGTGCGCGACCGCATCCGTTTTTACCGCGAGTTTTACTTTCTGGAGCCGGGCGGGCGCATCTCCGTGCTGCGCCGCGGAAAACTGCCGGCGCCGTTTCACTTCACCGCCGCCTTTCTCCAGATGCACTGCCTCAGCCGCGCGGACAAGATGGCCATCGCCCGCGCCCTGGTGGCGCTGCGGCGCGAGCGCACCCGGCGCAAGGACCTGGACCGCATCAGCATGCTCGACTGGCTGCTGCAAAAACGCCAGACGCCGCACGCCATCGACCGCTTCTGGCGGCAGATCCTGGTGAGCGCGGTGAACGAAGACCTCGACCGCATGGCGGCCATTCACGGCTTCCAGGTCTTCTGGCTGGGCTTCATGGCGAGGGTCGATTCCTATGAAATGGGCGTGCCCTCCATTCCGCTGGCGCAACTCTACGCGGCCGAAGCCTGGGCGCGTTTCCCGAGCGTGCGCATCCATCTCCGTTGTCCCGTGGAACGGATCGAGGAGGGCGGGTTCGAGGTGGGCGGGCAGCTCCAGACCGCCGATCACTATGTCTGCGCGCTGCCGTTCGAGCGGCTCGAGGCCGCCGGGCTGGAGGCGCCCAAGCTCGAGCATTCCCCCATCACCGGAGTTCACTTGTGGTTCGACCGTGAGGTCACCACTCTGCCGCACGCCAGCCTGCTCGACCGCACCATGCAGTGGATGTTCAACAAGGACTCGGGGCGATACCTGCAACTGGTGGTGAGCGCGTCGCGCGATCTGACCAATCTCTCGCGCAACGAGATCGTCGAAATCGCGGTGGGCGATTTGCGGCTGTACTTTCCCCGCGTGCGCGAGGCCAACCTGGTGAAGGCCCACGTGGTCAAGGAGCAGCGCGCCACGTTTTCCGCGGCGCCGGAGACCGAGTCGCTGCGGCCTACGCCGGAATCGGGGCTGCCCAAAGCTTTTCTGGCGGGCGATTGGACGCGCACGGGATGGCCCGCCACCATGGAGGGCGCGGTGCGGAGCGGCTACCTGGCCGCGGAAGCCGTCGCCCAGGCGGCCGGCAAGCCGTCTCGGTTTCTGCTGCCCGATCTCAGTTGACGCCGGATTTCTTCACCAGCCGGATCTCGAACAGCTTGGGCCAACGTTTGCCGGTGACGAACAGGCGGTCGCCCGCCGCGTCGTAGGCGATGCCGTTGAGGACGTCGGTGGCGTCCGGGCCTTCCACGCGGTCCGACGGCGTCAGCAGGCCGGTGAGGTTGATCCAGCCCACGACTTTGCCGCTCGCCGGATCGATTCGCGCGATGCGCTCGGTCTGCCACACGTTGGCGTAGACCTCGCCCTTCACCCACTCCAGCTCGTTCAGGTCCTGGACGGCCTGGCCCTGGTCGGTAACCGTGATGCGGCCGATTTCCTTCAGCGATTCGGGGTCCCAGAAGCGGAGCTGCGGCGAGCCGTCGCTCATGATGATGCGCTTGCCGTCCTGCGTGAGGCCCCATCCTTCGCCCGGGTATTTGAATTCGCTGCGCGGCGTGAAGGTAGCCATGTCGTAGATGAAGCCGACTTCGGTTTTCCAGGTGATTTCGAGGAGCCGGTCTTTCCAGTTGATGATGCCCTCGCCGAAATACTGTTCCGACACTTCGCGCCTCTGGACCACCTCGCCGGTTTCGAGCTTCACCTTGCGGATGGACGACCGGCCTTCCAGCCCCGTGCCTTCGTACAGATAGCCGTCGAGATAGAAAAGGCCCTGGGTGAAGGCGAGGCGATCGTGCGGATACGTGTGCACGATCTGGTAGCCGTATTCGGGAGGGCCTTCGGCCTGAGTGGCCGGTCCGCAGGCGCAGGCCGCCAGGGCGACCGCGACGATGACGATGCGCATATGAATCAAAAATAGCACCGAAGGGGGAACCGGAAGGAACGGGAAAAACTTCCGCCTCCCCGGCTGCTACTTGTGGCTGGTCTGGTAGTGTTCTTTCAGCACATCTTCGCCCCAGTCGCCGTTGAAGTCGCGCCACACCGAGTGGATGTGGTTGGCGCCGTTTTGCGTGTTGTCGTATTCGATCAGGAACGCAGCGGTCTGGATGCGGTAGTAGTGTGGGTCGCCGCGGTTCAAGCCGCCTGCCCAGGCGAAGAAGATGTCCTTGCCGGCCTTGTGGATCTGGTCTTCGCGCGCGGAAGCGAGTTGCTCCGGCACGTTGTGGGCGTACTCTTCGAGCAGCGCCGTCAGCTTGTCGAACTGTTTCGGATTCATCTTGGACGCGTTCAGGCCCGACGGCTGCCCGCTCAAAGCGGCCTTGCGGCTGGCGGTCGTGAGGATGTCGCCGTACGCTTTGGGATCCACGATCGCGACCTTTTTCTGCGTGGCGTCGAGCGATGCGACCACCTCGCGCCCGAGGTCTTCCTCCGCGGCCAGCACCCGCAATCCCGCGCGCGGGCCTTCCCGCACCTCGGCCGGATTGTCGCCGAAGAAGCTGGGGGCGTCCACCGCGCGGCCGTTCACCACGGTGTAGTTCTGGCTGAGATGGTGGCCCTCCACGCGATATCCCCAGACGCCGGTATCGGATGGCGTGCCGAAAATCGAGAAGTAGTACTTCTCGGGGTTGCGCCTCTCGCCGCTGTCCTTCTCCATGATGCGCAGCACGTCTTCGAGGCTCATGATGGTCATGGCCTTGACGAAGCCGGTCTGGCTCAGGCCGGCGCTCAGCAGCGCGGTCGCCAGGCGCTGCTGGTAGGCCGACATCTCGCGCAGCGGCAGTCCCTTGCGCTCCTGTGGAACGTAGGCCCAGTTCATGCGCTCCGCGTCCTCAAACCCGATGGTGGCCTTGGCTCGCTGCTCCGGGGTCAGCGCGGCCAGGAATCGGTTGGCGGTTTCGGTCATCAACGATGCCGAATTGGTCCGGTAATATGCTGAGGTCAGCAAAATCGCGCCCATGGCGATGGCGCCCAGGCGCAAAAAGATCGCGTTCATGCTCAGGTCCCCTCCCGCTCGGGACATGATATCAGAAGTGAGGAGCCGGAAGCGTCCCGCGGCGGATCGGCCGCCCCTCGCTCACGCCGAGGCAACCTTGAATTGGACCAGCTTCCGGGTGTTCAGATCCACCGTCACCGAGTCGTCCGGCGTCTTTGCCGCCGCTCCGTCCGCCGCCGGGTGGTACTCGATTCGAAGTTGCTGCGCGTTCACGATCACGCGCAGATAGCCGTAATCTTTGTCGTCGTAGTTCTCGAACGTGACCCCGGCGAGGTTCGGAACCGCGGCCGGCACGCGCAGCGCCGGACTGCCCGCGTTCACGAGCGGCGTCAATCCGTGGCCGCCGTTGCCCGAAATAACGTAGGGAATCTCCATGGCGCCGGTGGTCCGCGTGTAGCGCTGATAGCTGTGCGCGTGGCCTGAGAGCACGGCGTGCGGCCACACGCCCGTGGTCTTCGAGATCGCGTCCATCTCCTGCAGCATGATGGTGCTGCTGCCATGCTTGCCGGTCGTATAGGGCGGATGGTGCACCGCGATAATCACCGCGCCGGCGAACTTCTCGGCGGCAACGCGCGCGAGCGCGGCTTTGAGAAACGCGAGCTGAACGTCGGTCAGATCCTTGTATGTCCCGCCCTGGCTGGAAATCACGCCGGGATCCTCCAGCCGATTGCTGTACAGCGCGAGAATGCGGACGAACGGGGCCTCCAGCGTATAATACACGCCCGGCTGGATCATGGCCGTGCGGTCCAGTCCGCCGGACTCGGCCGTTTGATCGGGCGCGGTGGCGCAGAAGTTCCGCAGATACGCCTGGAGCGTGGGGGTTGTGCTCCCCGGCGCTACCATCCCGTCGTGGTTCCCGGGGATGGCGATGACTGGCCGTGGATAGTTCCGGTAGGGCTCGTAGAACTGATCGTAATAATATTGAGCTTCGCCGAAGCTGTAAACCACGTCGCCCAGATGGAGCAGGAATGCCGGCACTTGAGCCGGGTCTTGTTCCTGGAAATCGGCGACCATCTTATCCGTGACCGCGTTCTGCGGCAGGACCGAGCGCGTGTTGCCGGTGTCGCCTGCCGCGTGAAACACGATCTGCTTGTTCTGCGTGATGCCGTTGATCGTCGCCGTTCCTTCCTTTCCAAACACGTCCGCCAGCTTCAGAACGGGTTCCGTGCCGCCTCGCGACGCCGGAAAGGGCAGCGGCTTCAGGGTCCCCGCCTCCTTGTCGAGAATTTTGTAGGCCGCCGTGTCGGACGCGTGCGCGACCTTGAAGCTGTGCGGGTCGGCAGTCGGCGTCGGTTGCCCGAAATGAGGCTCGCCGCTGGAGGACGGCGGCGGAGTTGGTCCGCTCGGGGTCCTGCCGTTTTTCTTCTTGGGTGGTTCGGTGGGCTGCTTGGCCATGTCAATCCTTCATATCCCGCGCCGGATTATCCCCGCAGATGGGGCTTCATGTACTCGTTCCAGGCATCGCGGACGGCCTGCTTGGTAGCTTCGTCCAGCGGACCCGCGCCTCGCCCGCCGCCGCGTCCGCCGCGTCCTCCTCCACCGCCCGCATCGCCCCCGCCCATCCCCGGGGTGGGGCGCGACTTGGTGTCCTCCTTGAAGATTCCGCGCATCGCCATCAGGTAGCCCGAAGCTCCCACGATGGTGTTGAAGGCCTGCAGCCGGCCGAACATGTCGAAGGCTTCGCGGTGCTTGCCGGCGTGCCACAGGTCGAACGCCGCGGCGTAAAAATCGGAGAGCACCGTGGTGGGGCAGTGCCCCGAGAAGCCCAGCCGCATCTCGTCGATCATGGTGCGCACGCCGTTGCCCGAGAACACCGCCAGCTTGTCGTTGGTCCTCTCGCGGATCTGCGTGACGCGCGCCAGCGGGTTGCCCGCCTCGTCCTTCACGCACTTCATGTTGGGAATCTGTTTGAACATTTCGACGATGAGGTCCACGCTCATGTTGCCCTGGCTCTGCACGATGAGCGGCAGTTCGGTCGCGCCGCCGATGGTCTTGTAGTACTCGATCATGCCCTTGTCGTCGGCCTTTTCCGGCGGCAGCGAGATGATCGCGTCGGCGCCGTTCTTGGCCGCGTGTTTGGCGTACATGACCGGCTTGTCGACGTCGCTGCCCTGGGTCTGCACGCCGATCACGATGGAGGTCTTGCCGCCCTTGGCGGCCGCCAGGATCGCCTCCGCGCCGTCCAGGCGTTCCTGCTCGGAGAGACTGGTCCACCCGCTGGCGATCTGCGGCCAGGCGAAGCCGTGCACCTTGTAGCGGTTGCAGAACTTCGTTTCCGCCTGAAGGCAGTCGAGGTCCAGCTTGTCGGATGGAGTAAACGGCGTCTGCCCGATTGGGAAAACACCGCGCATCGGTTTTGTTTCGGCGGATTCGCCGCGGTTCGATAGCGCCAGGCTTAACGCGCCGCCTCCCAGGGTCTGCAGGAATGCCCTCCTGCCAGAGCCCGCCAACTCGGTCTTCATCGGCTTTTCTCCTTTACCTTTTATACCGCGCCGGACCCTAAAGGGTACCCCGGGCGCGCCTGCCTCACGGATTCCCGGCCAGCGCAAACGAGAGGATATTGGCTCCCGAAGCGATGGCCACGTACTGGCGCCCGTTTACGGTGTAAGTCATGGGCGACGCCTTGGGGGACTGGCCGGTCGCGAAATGCCAGAGCGTGCGCCCCGTCTTGGCATCCACCGCGGCGAAATCGCCGGTCGACTCGCTGTAGAACACCAGGCCGCCGGAGGTCGACAGCACGCCGCCGTAATTCGGCCCCGGCACCTTCTGCTCCACCTCCCAAGCCACCTTGCCGGTATTGATGTCCAGAGCGCGCAGATAGCGCCTGGGTGGATCGCCGTTGGGGTCGTTGAACATGCCGCCACCGCCGCCTCCTCCTCCGCCGCGCCCTCCTCCACCACCGCCACCGCCGCGCCCCGCACCGCCACCGGCGCGCCCGCCGCCGCCCCTCGCCGCCGCGGCGGCAGGCCCGAACTGCGTGCTGCGATAGACGCCGCAGTTCTCGATAGTCATCACGTAGTACAGCCCCGTGGCCGGATTGAACGCCGTGGCCATCCAATTGGCCGCGCCGCGGATGTCCGGGCAGGTCCGCGTTCCATCGGGCGTCGGAACGCTGCCCGCGAGCTCGATCGGCCGCCCCTTGGCGTCGATGCCGCTGGCCCACGATATTTTCTGCGCGAAAGCCTTGGCCAGCAGAAGCTCACCGTTGGTCCGGTCCAGCACGTAGAAAAACCCGTTGCGGTCGGCGTGCAGCAACAGCTTGCGCTGGCGGCCCTGGAACGGAGCGTCCACCAGCACCATCGGCTGCACGGCGTCCCAATCGTGGAGGTCGTGCGGAGTGAATTGAAAATGCCAGCGCAGTTTGCCGGTTTCGAGATCCATCGCCAGGATGCAGTTGGTGTAAAGATTATCGCCCTTGCGCTCGCTGCCGTCGGTATCCGGGAAGGGATTGCCCGTGGCCCAGTAGAGCACGCGCGTGTCCGGATCGTAGCTGCCCGTGAGCCACGTCGATCCGCCTCCGAACTCCACGGCGTTGCCTTGCCAGGTGTCCCAACCCGGTTCGCCCTGGCGCGGAACGGTCCAATGCCGCCACGCGAGCCCGCCGGTAGTGGCCTTGTATGCGGCCACGAAGCCGCGGATGCCGTCGTCGGCGCCGGCCACGCCCGCGATCACCAGGTCGCCCGCCACCAGCGGAGCGGCCGTGCCGCCGTAGTGCTGCGGCTCTTCGGGCATGTAGACGTCCCACCGCAACGCGCCGGTGAGGCGGTCCAGCGCCACCAGGTGGGCGTCGTCGGTGGTGAAGAAAACGCGGTCGCCCAGCAGGGCCACGCCGCGGTGCGCGCCCTTGCTGGCATCCGAGGCGATCGCGGGGCTCGACGAGCGCGGCCGCGAATAGCGCCAGATTTCCTGCCCACCGCGCGCATCGAGCGCGTACACCTGGTTGGGGCCGCTCACGTACATCACGCCTTCGGTCTCCAGCGGCGTGGTCTCCAGGCCGAAGTACGGAATCGTGTACATCCACTGCAACGCGAGCCGGCCGGCATTCTGCGCGTTGATCTGGTCCAGCGCGCTGTGGCGGTTGCCGCTCATCGAGCCGTTGTAGGTGGGCCATTCGCCCGGTTTGGGATGCAGGATGCGCTCCATCGCCGCGGAATCGACGGCCTCCCCCGACTCCGCCAGCGGGCCGTTCTTCAAGCCGCCCAGCCGCGCCAGAAACGCCACCAGGTCCCGATGCTCCTCGGCGGTGGCCTTCAGCGCGGGCATGCTCGAACCCTTCTCGCGCGCGATGATCTGATACTCGTCGTCCGCGAGCAGCAGGAGGTCGCCGCCGGGGGTCTGCAATTGCAGGTTGTGCAGGGTTTCCTTGCGCGCAAAGCCCCGCACCGTGCGGCCATCGCGGAGCCGGACGCTGGTCAGCGTGTATCCATCGGACACTTGTTTGCCGGGATCGGCCAGCTTGCGCTCCAGGTCGGCGACGGTCACCTGGCGGCCGATATTGGTGAGATCGGGGCCGATCGACTTGCCGCGGCCCATCGCCGTGTGGCACGCCGCGCACTGGCCTTTGCCGAAGAAGAAACGCTCGCCCGCGGAGACGTCGCCTTCCGGCTGCGCGTCGAACGCCGTGGCGTTCATGGAACGGATGAACACGGCCAGCGCCTGCAGGTTGGGCTCGGGCAGAGCAAATGGTGGCATGCCCGCGGGCGTGCCGTTGCGGATGATGTCGTGAATCTCGGCGGCCGACCGCGTGCGCAGCCGGCGGCTCCGCGCCAGTGCCGGGCCGCGGTCCGAACCTGTGGCGTCGTCGGCGTGGCACACCGCGCAGTGTTGCGCATAGAGCTTCTCCGCCGTCTCCGGCGGCGGACTTTGTGCCGATGCCGCGCACCGAGTGCTGGCCACCGCGAGCCCAACGATCCAATTAACGCGCATTACCCCTCGCCGTCTGGCACTCTATCGAATCCAGGGGCGCGCGTCAACACGGGCCGCTCGAAACTCTGCTATCTTCTTCGTGGCGAGGAGGCTCACATGACTCTGCGATGGCTTGGCGCGGCTTCGTTGGCCGTACTGCTGTTTCCGTCCGCTTTCGGGCTGGAGCGGCCGGATGTCACTTTCAAGATCTTCCAGTTCCCGCCCGATAAAATCCCGCGCATCGACGGGAACACCGATGACTGGGCCATCGTGCCCGAGACCTATGCCATCGGCATGGACCAGCTCATGGATACCGAAAAGGGCCACGGGATGAATCACGATCCGAAGAACCTGGATGTCAAAGTCAAAGTGGGATGGGTGAAAGGTCTCAACCGCCTGTACTTCCTGTACGAGGCCTACGACAATTACTGGGACTTCTCCCGCACCGACCTGCACAACGACATCTTCGAAGTCGTGGTGGACGGCGATCTCTCGGGCGGCCCGTTGATCGACATTTATCACCGCGATATCTGGACGCCCGAAGCGGTGGGCAAGGCGCGGTCGATGATCGACCCTCGCATCAGCCGCTCGGACGCGCATTGGAATTTTCACGGAGTGCACGCCCAGAACTACCACATCTTCACGCCTCCGGGAGACAAGGACTGGGCCATGGCGTGGGGCTGCGCCCAGTACATCAAGCGGCTTCCCTACGCCAATGCCGCGTACAACTACAATTTCAAACCGGGCGAGCCGGGCAAGCTGGTCCTGGAATTCTGGATCACGCCGTTCGACTACTCGCCGTGCGAAGGGCCGCAGCGCGCGGTGGAGTCTGTGCTCACGGAGAGCAAGCTGATCGGCCTCTCGTGGGCGGTGATCGACTACGACGACGTCAACGCGCGCGATCGCGTGGGCTTCTGGAACCTGTCGCACAAGCAGACCTTTTTCGGAGACGCCAGCGACCTGGTGGGCTTCCGGCTGATGCCGCTCGAGCCGCAGTTCCGCAAGGCGATCCAGGCCAGGTGGTCCTATCAGGTGGCGGACATGGACCGCCGCCTGGTGGCCTTCAAGGACGAATCCGAGGGCAAGATCACCTCGTGGAAATGGGATTTCGGAGACGGCGCCACCTCCACGGAGCAGAATCCGGTCCACTCGTACGGCGCGGGCCGCGACTACACGGCGATCCTGGAGGTGGAAGGTCCGGCCGGCAAATCGCGCCTGGCGAACGTCTGGGGCGTGTCGGTGAAGTAAGGTTGTGCGGGTATACTCTTGAAGTAGCTTGCGAAATGACAAACAGCGAGATCCGGGCCTGGTACAGAGAGCTTATTGCCGAAATATCCAAGCTCAACCAGGAGTGGATCGCTCGAGGGTCAGTCGAGAGGAAAGGGCCCGGCGTGCCTCGCGGATTCGACATGACGCACGAGCGCAGGCCCGTTCAATGATGGAAAACCCTGTGGAGATTGAGGATTTGAGCGAGCGGGACCGCCGGCTCTATGGGAATCCGGACGGGCCCGCCTTCGATCAACTGGTACAAGAGAGCCAGCAACTCGGGCTCCGGCAGGATGAGGTTTTTGTGAGCGTATCGTCAGCGGTTCCCAAACGACAAATCGAGAGGTGAACAAGCTCTTCGACCTGAAAGGGCCATCGCCCTAGTCGGTCTCTCGATCGAGGATCCAGCCACGACAGGCGGAGGTCCAATCGCCTATGATAAAGAAGGGAAGAAGATGAACGAGCCACTCACGGACGAGAGAGTTCCTTCTCGCAGCTCTTTGGAAGAGTACCTGAGTACGGACGTGAAGTGGTGGAAAACAAAAGACCCAACGGCATTGTGGCGCACGCAGGTTGGGGCCGGGACTTGGACTGTTCGCGTTAATGACTTCCCTGAAGAGCACTTGTACACACTCTTCGTTAATGATGAGGAACTTGGCAGTTTTGATGAGTGGCCAAGTCAATGGTCGAGAGCTGAAGAAAGAGTCGAATGGTAGTTCCGTGGTGCTGCGCCCGCCGACATCCTCAGGTTTTATAACCGAGCTTGAAGTCCTTCCGTTGTGAACAACCTTGCGCAGTCGAGATTGAGATAGGCCTCCTGGGCAGCGGCCTGCGGGAGCAGGAAGAGGACTGGACAAAGCCAGCCAAGGCAACTCGTTCTCATATCCGTAGGCAGTGTACCTCCGGACACGGACGTCGGAAACAGGCCTTTCGAGCCGTCAACTGCAAGGGTAGACCAATGGAGAGGGCGGTCCGTCGTGGCTCCTCCGTCCCGTCCCCAGCGGCACGCCGGCAGTCCCCTCTTACGGCGCGGGTACAATGTTCCCTTGAGGTAATTCGGATGCCACGAGTTTTCACGTTCCTAGCCGTTTTGCTTTTGCCGTTACCGCCCGCGCTCCACGGACAAGGACGCGGCGCCGCCGCTCAACCCGGCGGACGCACGCCGGCGATCGAGGAGCGCACCACTGGAATGCAGCGCCTGGACGGCTACTTCCCCATGTATTGGGAGGAGCGGACCGGCAGCCTGTGGCTCGAGATCCCGCGCTTCGACACCGAATTCCTGTACACCACCGGGCTGGCGGCCGGCCTGGGCTCCAACGACATCGGCCTCGACCGCGGGCAGGAGGGCGGCGGCAAGATCGTCTCGTTCCAGCGCGTCGGCCCCAAGGTGCTGCTGGTGCAGCCCAACGAGTCGTTCCGCTCGTCGAGCCCCAACCCGGCGGAGCGCCGCTCCGTGGAGGACTCGTTCGCCAAGTCGGTGCTGTGGGGCTTCACCGTGGCCGCCGAAACCAACGGCCGCGTGCTGGTGGATGCCACCGATTTCTTCCTCCGAGACGGCCACGGCGCGGGGAATGCGCTGACCGTGGGCGCCAGCGTCTACCGCGTCGACCGGACCCGCAGCGCCATCTACCTGGCGCGCACCAAAGCCTTTCCGAAAAACACCGAGATTGAAGTGACCCTCACCTTCACTAACGAAACCGCCGGCGGGCGCGGCGGTGGCGGAGCCGGGCCGTCGCAGGGGCCGCCGCCCATCCCGGTCGCCACACCCGCGGCCGGCGCTGCTGCCGCGGCCGGCCGGGGCGGACGCGGCGGCGCCTTCGGTGGCGGCCTGTTCTCCGGAACCGTCGCCAGCGTGACCCCCACCGCCGAGGCCGTGACCCTCCGCGAACACTACTCGCTGATCGAGCTGCCCGACAACAATTTCCAACCGCGCATCGACGATCCGCGCGCGGGTTACGGCGGCCTCAGCTTCGTCGACTACAGCGTGCCCATCGGCGAGCCCATGGTCCAGCGCTACCTGCGCCGCCACCGCCTGGAGAAGAAGGACCCCAATGCGGACATCAGCGAGCCGGTCAAACCGATCCAGTACTGGGTCGATCCGGGCGCGCCCGATGACGTCCGGAAGGCGCTGGTCGAGGGCGCGAGCTGGTGGAATCAGGCCTTCGAAGCCGCCGGTTTCCGCGACGCCTTCAAGGTCGCCGTCCTGCCCGAGGGCGCCGACCCCATGGACATCCGCTACAACATGATCAACTGGGTCCACCGTTCCACGCGCGGATGGAGCACCGGGGCCACGGTATCGGACCCGCGCACCGGCGAGATCATCAAAGCCACCGTCACGCTCGGCTCGCTCCGCGACCGGCAGGACTACCTGATCTTCGAAGGACTGCTCTCCCCGTACACCACCGGAAACGAGAAGCCCGACCTGCTCTATCAGACGGCCCTCGCGCGCATCCGGCAGCTCGCCGCGCACGAAGTCGGCCACACCCTGGGGCTCGGCCACAACTATTACGACAGCACCCGCGGATGGATCTCCGTGATGGACTATCCGCACCCGCAGGAGAAGCTCCGCGACGATGGCTCCATCGACCTGTCCCAGGCCTATCCCGCCCGCATCGGCGATTGGGACAAGGTCGCCATCAACTACGGCTATCGCCAGCTTCCGCACGGCGACGAGCCCGCGGCGCTGGCCAAAATCCTCGACGACGCCTGGGCGCTCGACCTGCGCTACATGACCAACCAGGACACCGACATCCACCCGCGAGTCGATCAGTGGTCCAACGGCGTGAACCAGGCTGACGAGCTGAACCGCATCATGAAGGTTCGCCGCGCGGCGCTCAACCGCCTCGGCGAGCGCACCATCCGGCAGGGCGCTCCCATGGCGACCATCGAGGAGCCGCTGGTGCCCATCTTCATGTATCACCGCTACTCCGTCGAATCCGCCGCATCCATGGTGGGCGGCCAGGATTACGTTTACGGCATGCGCGGCGACGGCCGCACGCCGGTGAAGTGGGAGACAGCCGCGAACCAGCGCAAAGCCCTCGACGCGCTGGCCGCCACCTTGAAACCCTCCGAGCTGGCCGTGCCCAAACAGGTGCTGGATGCCATCCCGCCGCGCCCGCCGGGCTTCGGCCGGCACCGCGAGCTGTTCCCGCGCACCACCGGCGACGGCTTCGATCCGCTCAGCCCGGCGACGGTGGCGTCGGATGTCACCATCGGTTTCGTGTTGATGCTCGACCGCGCCGCGCGCATGGTGGCGCAGCACGCCGTCGATCCGTCGCTGCCGGGCCTCGAAGAGGTCGTCGACCGTCTAACCAAGGCCACGTTCGATGCGCCGGTGGCATCGCCCTACGAGGCCGAGATCCGCCGCGCCGAAGAGCGCGTGCTGGTGGATCGCGTGATGTGGCTCGCCACCGGCGCGCCCAACGGGCAGGTTCGCGCCATCGCCTTTTTCAAGCTGTCCAAGCTGGCGGCGCGCCTCAGGACCGAGCCGTCTTCGAGCGAATCCGAACAGGCGCAGCACGCCTTGCTCGCCGCCGACATCAAGCGCTTCCTGGAGCGCCCGGCCGATCCCATGCGCCCCATGCCCGCCCCCGACGCCCCGCCCGGAGCGCCCATCGGCGGCGATCCCGGCATGGACTGGCTGGCCCCGCCACCCGCGTGCAACTGGACCGTCGCGCATCCCGATTGGTGGTAAGCGGGCGCCTACTCGTAAAGCACCCGGCCTCCCGCCACGGTCATCCGCACGTTGGCCTCGTGGATCGAGTGCACCGGTCCGCGCGAGAAATCGCGGTCGAAAAGCACGAAGTCGGCGAGCTTGCCGGCCTCCAGCGAGCCCTTCTCCTTTTCCTGAATTTCCGGAGCGCTTCGCCCAGCGTGAGCCGCATGCCGTCCGCGGCGGCGCGCTCCAGCGCCAGTTGCAGCGACTCGGCCGGCCCGCGCGCGGCAGGGGAAAAGGCTCTTGAACGCGGGCTGGCCCGCCGCTGTCCGCTGGTCGGCGTGCAGCAGCAGCGGCGGCTGCCAGCTTGCCATCACCCGGGCGCTCGCCCTTGCCCGCATGCCTGATTTGACACCGTGGAGTCTGAAATTATTTCGTCCGTACCGCCGGCGAACGCAGATTAACGCCGATCCAAAACAAATTGTTTATCCGCGTTCATCGGCGTTCATCTGCGGCTCAAAAATCGTCTCTCCGGACTTTGCCCCAGGCGGCTGGCATCCGCACTCACGCCAGTACCGTTATCAGGTGATCCCCGCCGCCGGAGCGTAAAGAAAATGGGCCCCTCGCTATTCTTCAGAGTTGGGAGGACTGGTCGATGAAACAGGCCGACCCTCAGGCCGCCATCAAGTATGGGCGCCGGCGGCGTAGGGCGAAGGGTGCGCAGATAGTCGAGTTCACGCTGAATTTCTTGCCGTTCATGGCGATGATCATCGTCGTGGTGGACACCGCTTGGGCGGTTTTCGCGGAGGCGACTTTGCAGCAGGCCGTCCGCATAGCGGCACGGCAGGGCGTCACGTTCACCACTGCGGTGATCTCTACGGATCTCACCTCCGCGGTGAAAAGCCTTGTTCAGCAGCACGCCGTGGGGCTGCTGAACGGCGCCACGGGTCTGAGCTATATCAAGGTGAACTACTTCGACGGGAACAATCCGTCCAACGACGTTTCGAACCAGTCCTGGGGCAACATCTCGGGCAACATCATGCAGGTCTCGGTTCAGAGCTATCCGCTGGTGCCCTTGATGGCCCGAATCTTCACTTTGAAGGACAGTCCGGACAAAAACTCGATGGCCATCAGCGTTTGGGCGGCGGACGTCATCGAGCCTATGGCCACATCTCTCACGCCGCCCATCGGGGCGGCGCCGTAAAGGTACGAAGCCAGGAGCTTGTCATGAAACTTCGCGTATCACGAGGTGTATCGACGATCGAGTTCGCTTTCAGCTTGTTGGTCCTTGTGCCCCTGGTGCTCGGCACCGGAGCCATCGGCATCAACATGATCCGCACTCTTCAGACCATCCAGTTGGCCCGGGACGCCGGGCATATGTACGGCCGGGGCGTAGACCTCTCCGACCCCGGCGTCCAGAGCATTCTCGCGACCCTTGGCACCAACCTGGGGTTGAGCACCACGCCGGGCGCCGGCAAGGCCGAGGTGATCCTCAGCGCGCTGACCTACGTGGATGCCAACGCCTGCGCTGCCGGGGGATATGCCGACAGCCATGGCAATCCCACGTCCGGATGCGCCAACCTCAACCAATGGGTGTTCGCCCAGCGCATCGTGATCGGCGACACCGATCTCCGGACCAGCAACTTCGGCAGCCCCCTCACCTCCGGCCCCAACGGAGTCACCTTGGACTCCTCCGGCAGGATTACCGTGGCTCAATACGTGTCCAGGACCGGCGCGGTGGCTCAGTTCAGCAGCATCAACCCCTATTCCGTGGTCAACAACAACGTGTCGGGCTTGCCGTCCGGCCAGAAGGTCTACCTGTCGGAGGCGGCGGCCTGGGGATTCGGGATGCCGCCCTTCGTCTCGGGCGGACCCACTTATGCATTTGCGTTCTTTTAGTTGCCTCAGGAAGGAAAAAAATCATGCGACTCGATTCCCGATCTAAACACCGCCAGCGCGGAGCCACCATCGTGCTCATGATGCTCCTGATGCCGGCCCTGCTGATTCCCCTGGTCGGCCTGGCGATCGACGCGTCCAGGTTGTACATCGTGCAGTCCAAGCTCTCATGCGCCTTGGACGGCGCCGTCCTGGGCGCCGGACGATTGCTGGGCACCAATGCCAACACCACCGAGATCGCCGGGGAATTCCTGCGCGCGAACTTCCCCAGCGGCTTCTGGGGCAGCACCAACTTCACGTCCAACATTACGTACGCCAATAATCTGGGTGCCCAGACCATCACGGTCCAGGCCCAGGTGACCGTGCCCACCACCTTCATCCGCATCTTGGGGATCCCGGCCAATGTGCTCGGCGATACCGCTGTGGCCACCCGCCGGGTCACCCGCGTGGAGATCGTGTTGGACCGCTCGGGGTCCATGAATAACACCGATCCCATCACCGGGCAGAACGTGTTCACCATGATGCAGGCCGGCGCCGAATGGTTCGCCTCCCAGTTCACGCCGGGATACGATGAGGTCGGCCTGGTGGTTTTCTCGGGGAGCGGCATCGTGGCGTACCCGGAGACCAGGCCGTACGTCGCCGATCCCACCCTCTCCACCGGAGGGCCCGATAAGAACTTCGCCACCAACCCGGCCACCCAGACCGGCCAGATCTTCGACCAGCTCAAGGCCATGGCGGTCGGCGGCGGCACGGCCACCCCGGAAGCCCTCGCCTTGGCCTACATCGAGCTGCGCAAGGCGCATAACCGCGATCTCGCGGCTAACGGCAGTGACAATACCCTGAATACCATCGTGCTGTTCACCGACGGTGTGCCGGACTCCATCGCCACCTATGCCAACGATCCCAACAGCAGTAACAACACGCTGAAAACGTTCGGTACTGGGAGCAGCCACTCCAAGTGCACCAATAACCCGGCAACCGCCACCAACACCACCACCCAGATGAAAGGTTACATCGTATCGCCCGGCGGTCCCCCGGGTAACGGTGTGAGTTTTCCGGGATGGGGGACCAGCATCGGCCTTGCTCTGCTGGGCGCTTACGACACCACCCACACTCTGTCCTGGTGGCTGGGGACTAATGGAGCCAACGATAATTCGGAAATGCTCCCAACCAGCGCCCTGGCGGGCTGTGCCTACCTGTGCAACAATGGCAGCAATTGCACCCTGAACGACATGGCCAAACTGCCGCCAGTCGACTTGTACGGCAATCCCACAAACACCGGGGGATACACCCACTCGTACATGTTCGACGGCACCAACTACTGGTCTCCGAACACCGGGGCTTACGATCCTACCACGCCCACAACCGGGTACAACCTCTCGGCGGCGGCGTGGAATGCGGTGGATGCGCAGGGAGCCACCATCCGCGGCCAAACCGCCATGAATCAGATCCAGATCTTCACCATCGGTTACTCGGGGAACTCCGGCACGGATATCGGTTTGCTGAAACGGCTGGCCAACACGCCGGACTCGTCGTCTTTCATTTCCACCCAGTCGATCGGACAGTTCTACCTGGTGAACAATACTAGCGAGCTCGCCGCGGCCTTCGACGCCGTGGCTTCCAATTTGCTGCGCCTCGCGCAGTGAGGCTCGAACCTCAATGGGCAGGCGGGCCTCGGTCCGCTTGCCCAACCCCCTCCCTCAGGTGCTCTTTCCCCGCGTAGTGGCATCCCGAATCGCTTCCAACTGGTAAGCCGGAGCCAAAGCGAAGGCAGCCGCCGCCGGCAGCCAGGCGTACCACGTCAGAGAGAGGACCTGCCGTGGCAGATATCCATTTCCGGCCGCCCACAATCCGATGTTGCCGAGTGAGGTCAGAAAGATCCCGGTGCTGTACGAGCCCCAGCAGCGGGAGATCCAGCCCGGGCCCATCTTACGCACCGACCGGAACAGCAGCAGGCTCTGCCACAGAAGCAGGCACAGCAGCGGGTCCACCAGCCAGCGCAGCGCCGCCCAGATCTCCGGCCGCCTGCCCAGCCGTGCGGCCATCGCCAGTTCCCCCGTGTTGCGCAGCACGTACCCCGCGGGAATAGCCAGAAGCAGCCAGTCGAATACCCGCAGCCGCTCCAGAAATCCGGACTGGCGATAGACCTTCAGCGCGTAGTACAGTCCCGCCGCCAGCAGCGCGAACCGAAAAGTCCCGCCCAGCGTCAGCCCCAGGTTCGCGAGAAGATTCGCCTGCGGCCTCTCTCCCAGCCCCTCCGACAGCAGGGCGCTCGCCAGGTTGCATACGGCCGAGCTCGCGATCAGCATCCACGCCGGGCGCAACGCTTCCCCCGGGGCAAACTCGCGGATCACCCGTAGGCTGCACCACAGCTCGATCGATGCCAGGCCGACCGCCGCCAGCGTCCCCGGCAGGCGGACGAACCCGCCCACCCACGAGGGGTCGCCGGTGACAACCCACACCGCGGCGGCCGTCACTCCCAGGGCTACGAAGCAGCACGCGGCCACCAGGATTAGCTGTCCCCAGCCCGCGGGCAGGTTCCGCTTCAGATCGCCGAACGACCATTTTCGCGTGGCCCTTCGCAAACTCCCCTTCAGGAAGATGGCGTGATCCACGATGTCGTTCACCAGCAGCGAGGCAGTCTTCCTGCCGAGAAAAACTGCCAGCACCGATTCCACGGCCGGCAGCAGGTTCTCCTCGCCGCCGGAGACGGATTGCAGGACCCGGTCCGTCCCCTCCGTCCCCAGAAACGGCTCCAGGTCCGAGGCCACCCGCTGCTTGAGCGCCTCCCCTTGACGCTCCGGCTCCGATTGCGCCTCTTCCCACCGGTCGATGTTCGCCAGTACCTGCGACATCATGGCGGCGTCCGGCGCCGTCGCGTGCGCTCCCGGCGCGTCCGCCTCGCGGCACAACCGGCCGTATGCCGCGCGGCACTGTGAGCAGCGCTCCAGGTGCGCCTCCGCTGCCGCCCGCTGGCTCTCCGTCAGTTCGCCGTCCCGGTAGCGGGTCAGGGCTTCGGTGTCGGGGTGAATCGGAATTCGGCCTCCTCGAATAGAAAGCGTAGCGCCCGGCGGGTCCTGGCGCCACCTCCGGCCGCCGGTATTTCGCGCAAGCACGCTAAAATAGAGACGCCAACCGAACTCATGAAGATCTTCGCCGTAACGCTTCTGCCACTGCTCTGCGCGGCCGCCGCCGGCCCCGATGTCGATGCGCTGATTCAGGCGGCGCGCGCCGCGCCGGCCGAGTTCTCCGCCGATGCGCTGCTCCGCATCGCCTCCACCGATAAGGTCGACAAGCCCGGCAAAATCCAGCTCCTGGAACAGGCCTTCGAGCGCGCCTCCGGAGCGCAGCTTCCCTACAAGCGCCGTTCCGCCCTCTTGCGCCCCGACGGGCAGGCCGGCTATTGGAACCGCGTCTACGGGCAGGATATGGACGTGTTGTCGCTGCGCCTGCGAGCCGTCGCCGCCATGCTGCCCTTGGACGGCGCCAAGGCCCGTGAGCTGTTCCTCCGGATTCCGCCGGTTCGCCCGCCGGCGGTCACCTGCGACGAGTATCTGGTTTACGATCTGTCCCGGTTTTACGAGGTGCTCGGCGATCTCGCGCGCCAGGCGAGCGACCCCGCGAGCCTCCTCGGGCGCTACATGGCATCCATGTCGTCGCCGGAGCAGGTTGCGCCCATGGCCGCCGTTCTGGTCGCGTCCGGCGTGAGCGATCGCGATTTCGAAGACCTGCTCGGCTCGTTCACCAAGGCCCTCTCCAAAATCGGCGGTGACGACCGTTCCTTCACCCACGCGGGCGCCATCGGAAGCCAGATCGAAAAGCTGGTAGCCGAAGCTCAGCGGCGGCATGTTTCGCCCATGCTGCTGCTCGAGGCCTACCGCGTCTACCTGGTGATGAACCTCTCCGCCGCCAGGTGCGCCGACAACGACCTCATGCAAGGCGGCCGCGCCTCCTTCGGCCTGTTCACCGCCCAGCCGGTCGACCAGCAGGCTGACGACTACGTCACTTTCTTCAATACCCGGCTGGTCATCCCGCCTCTGCAGCGCATCCCCGAGCAGGAGGCCACGCCCGCCCGCCTGGAGGGCGCCGCCACCGGCCTGCGCTTCTGCCAGGACGTCGCATGCCAGGCTATCGCCGCCGACTACCGCGCGCTGGTATTGAATGATGCCGGCAGCCCTCTCCCGCCTGGCGACAGGACCAGGCCGGAGTGGCAAGCTAAGCTCCGGGCCTTCTTGTCGTCGATCGCGGAATGGAAACGGGCGCCCGACGTCACTCCCGCCGAGTATTTCGAGCAGAGGTCCGAGGTTTACCGCCAGTTCTTGGGCCTCGCTCCGGACGGCCCAAGCCGTGAGATGGTCCTGCGCGGCCTGCTGGATTTCACCGGCCAAAATGCATTCCAGAAGGCCAGCCGCCTCGAGTGGTTCTTGCCGGTCAACAGCCTGATCGCCCGCTTGAGCCTCGATCCGCTCGGACTGGGCAAGCTCGCCGGCGAACTACGCCAGTCTGAAGATCCCCTGATCGCGCTCTACGCCAACCTCGAAGTCCTGGCGCCCCGTCCCGCCGACCGCATTCTCCCGCTGCTCTGATTGCCTTGTGGGGCACGGTCGAAAACCTATACCGATGCACCCGCAGTAGGGACGGGTGGAATGACCTGATAGCCCAGGGATCGAAGTTCCCGCACGAACTTGGCTACCCGGTTCCGAAGCAGCTTGGGGTT